>JFJP01037215.1_pt1 | contig 37001 bp, 33 predicted proteins | sample 431651 | NCBI WGS metagenome assembly JFJP01 (sample SAMN02602958, study PRJNA72255) | Microbial mat metagenome, whole genome shotgun sequencing project. | biome: fresh water; feature: sink hole; material: water; isolation source: purple microbial (photo- and chemosynthetic) mats found in... | reverse complement strand
GGTAGTAGGAGCATATGGAGATGACTCTAATAGAGGATCTGCCTATGTCTATGTGAGATCTGGTACTACTTGGACTCAAGAGGCTAAGATCATAGCTGCTGATGGAGTAAGTGGTGATGAGTTTGGATACTCTGTCTCCATCGCATCAGATGGGAGCCGGGTGGCGGTGGGAGCGTATGTAGATGACTCTCGAAGAGGATCTGCCTATGTCTATCGCTCATAAGTCTTAAGACAGCATAGAGTACCACAGAAGCTCCTAGGAGCTTCTGTGGTACTTATATGTCCTATCACATATCATAGACCGATGGCTGTCTTGAGCACTTCTACCATGGTTTGGAAAAAAGTGAAGTTCTGAAGGATGTCCTCACTTCCCTCTTGTTTGAACATGGCGATGATGATCACGATACCCAAGAGACCAGCCATCACCGTGATGGCACCAGCTTTGACCATCCAGCTTTTCAATTTGATCAACTCGATCTTATTGATCTTCTCGATGTCACCGAATTCACTATGGATGGTTTGTTTGACCTCTTGACTTACCTTACTGATCTCACTCTTGACCTCTTGAGCCATCACGCTCTCATGTAGAAGTCTTTCTTCCACCATATAACACAGACCGATCAAGCCTTTGAGCAATATCCTCTTCTCAGAGGTCTCCAGTTGAGCATACACAGACAGAATGTTATCGTAGATCTTGTTCTCATACTGCTCTCTGGCGATCTTCTTAACTTTTACGATCACACCAGGCAGAGTGGTTTGAGGTGGCAGTATGAATTTGGATATGTCTTTATCTAGATTAGCAGGATTTTCTTTTCTAGAGGGTATATCGATCAAGATATCGACAGGTGTGGTTTTGTTAGTCATCTGTCATGTAACTCTCTGTACAAAACCAGACCAGATAGCATCCAGTAAAGCTTGGTTTTCTGGATCTTGCTTATCAGGCAACGTCACTTCCATGGGTTTGAATGGTAGGTGACTGACCTTGATCTTGAGTTTGAAGTCTTTGAGATCAGGGTGTTGTTCACTGAGATGCTCCACGATATCGTCGACTTCAACATCGATCTTGACCCATTCACTAACGTGTCCGTCTTCCTTGGTATAGACATCGACTTCATAAAGCACATTGGGGATAGTGGTTTTCTTCTCCTCAGATCCTTGCACCAATGACATCGTGACAGATGTGCTTTTGAAGACATATCGAGTTTTGACGAGCAGTCTGTCAGCGACCTTTCTGAATCCTTCGAAGAAAGCTTGATCTACTTCGGTGGTATATTCAAAGTTGCTGTCGATGGATTGTGAGGTATCTTTGATCTTGTAAGTGAAGTAGTACTTAGGATCTTTGCTGTGAGAAGAGGGCTGGACTTTCCTCACACGACATTTGACACCATTTTCAAACCTACCTTCAAGTTGTTCGTGGTGTTCAAAGTGATCACACTCACCAAAACCCTCCATATCCCCGCTCTTACAATAGATGACAGCTTCGGTTTCAGATTCTTTGCTTTGATGGGTGGTGCTCATTGCTTGTCCTTGACGCCCTCGATGATCTTGCTTTGTCGTTCTTCAAAGGCTTTGATCTGAGCGATTTGGTTGTTACAAACCTTCAGGTCTTCATAAAGACTGATGGCAAGGATTGTCAGTGCTTCTTCCCTGCCTGAGAGGGTTTTAGCCATGTACTCAGACTGAGTGATGGGTTTGGTGATATCACAAGGCAACAAAAGCTGAGAAGGTGTACGGATGGCTTGCATCTGAACGGTTGTGATGTATTCTTTTTGTGTAGAAGCACATCCTACCAAGATGAAAGACAGTACCAGGATAGAGATCAGTTTGAAGTTCATGTTACACCTTTGAGTTCTTGAGCACACTGGGGATCATCACTTGCTGTGCAGAAAGCTTGCCACACTGAGGAGATACGCACAGCACTCAAAGATTCTTCCTTTTGAGTTTCTGGAACATCCAGAGCTTTAACTTCCTCAGTCTTCTCAATCAGTTTCTTTTGGATCACATCGATCTTTTTCTTGATGACCTTCTCTTTGACCACCTTCTCAGCCAGAGTTTTCTCTGTGTTGTCCACAGTATCCTCTAAGATCTCGATCGTTTTATCCTGAACCTTCTTAGCAGCTTCCAAGGTATCCGTGTTCTTCTTCTCGATCACCAACTGATCTTTGAGGGTTTGTTTGGTCTCATACCCAAATGCACCAGCGATCTTGCTGATGGTGGGCATGGCCATAAGACCCAAGATAGCGATCATGACTGTGATAAACACAACAGTGAGATCACCGGAGAACAGTTTCTTGAAGAAACTCAAAAATGCTAAGATCATGATCATACCTCATCTTTCAATTTGAACCAAGTGTAACCCACAGCTATGCTGTCGATCGCGTGCTCACTCATAGAGCCAAGAGGTGTTTTTAAGACATCCATGATCTCAGGGATCATAGCTATGGCTTGACTTACCTCGATCTTACCTTTAACTGTGTCGTTCTTGACAGACCTGGCACCTACCAGTTTCTTCACAGTCAACGGAGGAAACAACGTAAAACCTATGTTAGGGTTATATTCAAGAGACGCAGCGTTGAGCATCCCTACCACCTCAACTAAAGGCGCGTAAGCTGTTGGTCTAAAACGGTTGTAAAACGGAGCCTCACAAGCGATCCACACAGGATCCACATAAGCAAGTACGTTTTGAAGTGCTTGCTTTAGTTTGTACAACTTGATCAACCGTTCACTGTGAGTGGATTCTTCAAGACCAGTTCGATCCAGAAGTCTGTCATTGATCAGTGTGAACGCTTCGATGGATGTGATCTTGTTATTCACTGCGTCGATATCAAGTACTGAGACACCTGTGTTATTCAGTCCTGGATCTATACCCACGATACGGTAGGCACTGAAGCTATCTGGTATGTTAAGTGCCATAATGTATCTCATTGAGACGACACCAAGATCTCTACCACCTCACAGGCTCTTGATATAAGCCCATGAAGTCATAATTATCTTGATGTCGTTCGTTGACCCCAAGTGATGGGGTAGTTTAAGAAAGAGTCATCAGTGGTTCGTTCGAACCCAGGTCAAGATTGATCACAACACCTGAGTTACTGAACTTGGCTGAGAAGAAGCTGTTGACGAAGTTCATGACCTGCACACCGATGGCTTCGGTATAGCCAGCGTTGGTGCCGTTAAAATCCCCTGTTACAGCTCGATCCACACCACTGCACAGTGCGATCTCACTGATGATCGCGTAGTTGTCATCACCGTAGATGATGTTACAAACATTCAAGAGCTCTTCGATATCGAAAGTAGTCATCGTAAAAGGCACTTTGGCAGTAGCTGCGATATAATCACCGGTTGTGGTGAGTACTTGGCCTGTGGTGATGGCTGTGGGTGTGGGGTTCAGATCAGACAGAGTCGGTGCGTAAGGTGTACTGGTGGTCACACCTCCTTCAACTGTACGCAACTCCAACTGAGGTACAGACTCAGACAGATCCAGTACTTTCAAGTAATAAGCCACATACACCTGTCCATCATGGGTCACGCTCTTGCGAAGACGGTAGTTGGCTCGTTGTGTCGCACTTAGATCTTCATTGGGAAGTCTGAGCACGAAAGGCAGCTGGTTGTACAGAGCGCAATCCCGAGGACTGTGCTGCATCGGCTCAGGTCTAGAGATATTATTAGCACCTACGACCATACGGTGACCACCATTACCGATGGCCACGTACTTCATACTGACGATATCTGTGTTGGAGAAAACCACAGAGTCTTGGATGGCGAACTTTTGGTTCAAGGTGCTGTTGGGCATGATGGCAATCGGTTTGCCAAGCAGCTGTGAGGTTTGTACAGCTGCTCCCAACACGGTACGGGTGATGTTCTCCATTTAGAAGGTATCCTTTTAGTTACAGTTAGTTGTAGATCGAGACAAGTTGGCTCTTTTGTTCATCAGTTAAAGACAGATAATGTTCTTTACCGATGTAGCCTGCTTTTGAGGTTATAACGGGATCGCTCCCAGGATAGCTTGCTGAGAGGGTGTAGCTCGGGAAAGTCACATCAAAGTTTCTATGATCAGTAAAACTGTAGAGACCTGTTGTAACAGTTGTTATACTCAGTTGATGTTCACTCTGTCTACTGATTTTATTCACCTCAGTGTGTTTGGTCTCGATGTGAGAGCCTATCACAGTCTGTGCATGTGCTTCAGTGACACGAACATTGAAAGGCAACATCAGATCAGCATCTGAGGATTGTTTTACATTACCGATACGGATAGCAGCCCAATTCAATGGAACGATACCCGAATCATTGATCTCTTTGATGAACTGCACACTATAGCTGCTCAGATCAGTCATCATATCGAGCATGGCTCTTTGCAGGTTCTTCAGCTGCCTGGTCTCATCGATCACCAACCCAGTGGCCTCAGTGGTCAGGTGTTTAATAAACTCAGTGGCTTGTTCGTAAGTGTAGTCATACACTGGGAGGTTTCTTTGGAACAACCAAGTTTGCATGTCCACGCCACTTTGCTTTAGATCGATCAGTTTGTTAGCGTACAAACGGTTGATGACTGCGTTTAGAGCACCTCTGAGATCTAGGTCGTGTGTGTTAGACAACATATACCAGTGGCGTTTGGACTGGTCGTATAGTGTATAGCTTTGATTGAAGAATGCTAAAGTAGAGAAACTCTGGGCGATCACAGGTTGTGTGCTCCACACATCGAAGACTCGTTCTTCGATGTGTGGGATAGAGTGATCTACCACGGACATCAAATCTTCTAACGTGGGTTTGGGGTGTCTTCTGTACTTCAGGTTCAGATAAAGAGGAAGATCATCGATGTGTATGCTGATAGAGCCTAAGTGCAGATACAACATGTATATCAAGGCATCTTTGGCCGTCAGTGATCGCATCTCACTGCTCTTAGGGTCTTTAAAGTTGATAATAACATTATACAACCCCTCTGTACTGAGGTGAGCCCATTGTCTGAGTAGGACTTCTTCCAAAGTATCAGGTACTGCATCGTTATAGTCCACCATGTTGGATTCCAGGTTTTTCGTCTGGATCACAGAGGAGATCGATGTTTGGAACTTCTTATCTACTTTGGGTTTTTCTCCATCGTAGAAAGCACCAGTACCATAGGTCAGTGTTTTCTCTTTGTCATAAAGATCATCGATCTCGATGTAACTTCTCTCAGCCACATTGAATTGATCGTTGATGGGTTTTCGACGAGCATTGATCAAAGGGTAGTGGTTTTCATCGAAACTACTGAGCTGTCTGACTGAGTACTCAGCCAAAGGGATTCTTCTGTCGCTCAAGATTTTCTGAATCAATTCTCTGGCGATGTGGGCTTTACCTGAGTTTCTCTCGATGTAGTTCAAGTTACGGTAGAAGTACAGAGCTTGCTTGGTGGTCATGAAGCGCAGATACTTATCCAGACCTGTATTGCTTGCCAGGTATTCACGGACATGAAAACTGTGTGCTTCTGAGGTCTTGGCTCTCCTGAGTCTCAAGTTCAAGAACTTAGGCAGTAAAGCAAGATAGAGCTGAGCGTGGTAGGAGACATTGTACAAACTGTCACTGACACCAAAAGCTTGTACATTCCAGCGTACATGGTGTCTCTTGATGAATTCTTGCAGCTCCATGATGAGAGTTTGCTCTTGTGGTTCAACCAACAAAGAGGGGTAACCTAACACAGTACCGTTCTCAGCTTGGATAGCTTGATCCAGATCAACAGGATACAACACACCCAAAATGAGCTGCTCTTGCTCAGGATATCTGCTCAAAAGACTGTAATAATAGCGTGACCCATAGCCATAAGCTTGAGCTGTAGCTGTATGTGTACGCAGATTCTCTACAGTGAAGGCAATTTCCTCAAGAGTATCTAATGATGTGACTACCATCAAGGTATCGATTGGATGACGACGTCCAGATATATTAAGATAGTATTTCCATGTCCGTGGATCGCTTCTGTCCACGCCGCTGTCTCCGTGCTTGAGCGCGATGTAATCATTAAGTACATCGGCACTGATCGATGATTTGATAACCATCGTTTTGATCAGTTTTTTGTTCTGCTCAATATAAGCACTGAGAAAGCTACTCCCAGTCACAGGTGTCATAATAATGCGCAATCAAGAAAGTTTAAAGAAAGTTATCGGCTTGGTCAACAACGGGAAATCATACCCGGCGTTGCAGCTGGTTCAATCCAATCCCCAGACAGCTGCCTTGGTAAGCAAGTTGATCAAACCCCGTGAGAACAGTGAATTTAACTTAAAGCGTGAAAACTCTTATCATGCTCTAAACCAAGCTCAAATCCTAGCTATCTCTGATTCAACCTCAGCACGTGCCACAGACAATGAGAACATTGTCAAGCTGTTTCCAGACATAGAACTTGCTGTCCAGATCCTGGTCAGCTCGATTTTATCTCCAAAGGATATGGTTAAGTCGGACTTAATTTACAAGGCTAAAGAGCCTATTTTGCCCTCAGAATTGCTGCTCAAACTCAATCAAGTTGTCTCAGCACATTTTGAGAATCACTATCAAATCAAGTCCGAGTTGCAAGAGATTTTGAGAGACACGCTCTTTAACACAGGCAGCTACATCAAGGCAGTGCTTCCTGAGAGCGTGGTCGATGAAATCATCAACCACAACAGATTGGTCTCTACAGAGTCTCTCTCTGAGATCTTCCGTCCACAGACCAGTCAAGTAGAGCATCTGGGTTTCCTAGGAAATGCAGGTCCTAAGAGAACAGGCACTGCACTAGAGAGCTTCCTCTCTAGTACACCAACCTTGCAATACAATCCAAAAATCGAACGCACGTACGATGGATCTCAAATCAAGTTAGAGCACTTAGAGGTGGTGGACAACTACAAGCTCCTGAAACTACCCATGGTGCTTGCGTCTCACAATAGACAAAAGGTTCGAAGTCTAGTTAAAGCAGATGTCAAGCGTCAAAGATCCATGTCTTTGGAGTCTCAGACCAAAGACAAGAAGCTCTCTTCCAGTGAACTTGCCTCTGTCGTGTACAAATCAGGACAGAACAACTCACAAACTTTTATGGCTTTGCCAAGTCGAGGAAACAGCAAACGCAAAGACGTGGGAAGACCTTTGGTTCTCAGATTGCCTTCAGAAGCTGTGATCCCTGTTTATATCCCTGGTAATGAAAGCAAACACATCGGGTATTTCATCTTGGTCGATGTGGATGGCAACCCTGTATCCAGAAAGTCTCAGAATACAGGAAATAACAACGAGGGCATCTCTGGGATGATGAGTAATCAAAACCAGAATCAATCCCTCTCCTCTATGCTCATGAGTAAAGCCAAGAAGAATCTCTCTGGTAATGACTCCGTGCCAACACTCGATCAGATCACCAAAGTCTACTCTTCTATCGTGGAGACCGATCTCATGGAGCGTTTGAGCAATGGTCTGTATGGCAATAACGTGAAGGTGGCTGATAACGAGGAGATCTATCGGATCATGCTATCTCGTGCTTTGGCATCCAAGTATACACGTCTGATCTATATCCCAGCTGAGCTTACCTGTTATTTTGCTTTTAAGTACTTCGATAACGGAGTGGGTAAGTCTTATCTGGACGATATCAAGAACCTTACCTCACTCAGAGCCATCTTGCTTTTCTCCAAAGTTATGGCCATGACAAAGAGTGCGATCAATATCACTCATGTCAATATGACGCTGGATCCCCAAGATCCTGATCCACAGAAGACTATTGAGATGTCTCAACACGAGATCATCAAAATGAGACAACAATATTTCCCTCTGGGCATCAACTCACCAGTCGATCTGGTGGACTGGATCCAAAGAGCTGGTTTGGAGTTCTCATTCGAAGGTCATCCAGGTCTGCCGCAGACCAAGTTTGATTTTGAATCCAAGAACATCCAACACCAGGTACCTGATAGTGAGCTCGATGAGTTGCTTCGAAAACAAACCTATATGGCCTTTGGACTCTCTCCAGAGACAGTAGATAATGGCTTCAACTCAGAATTCGCAACGACTGTGGTCTCTAACAACATCTTGCTCTCCAAACGCATCATACAACTGCAACACACTTTCACCAAGAGTCTGACTGACTATCTGCACAAACTGATCTTGAACGACACCATCATCCGAGATGAGATCGATGGACTACTAAAAGAGAACTTGGGATTGGTTGAGAAAGTACTCACAGATGAAGAGAAAGCTGAGTTCAAGGAAGATAAGGATGGCTTCATCTCTGATCTGATCGAGCGTTATGTGGATAACCTTGAAGTTGATCTACCAAGACCAGATATCACTAGTCTTCAAACTCAATCCACCGCTTTTGCTGATTACACAGAAGCTTTGGAGAAGGTTTTGGACTCTTGGATCAGTTCAGAATTCATCACCTCCGATCTGGCAGGCGATATCAATACCAATATCGATTCAATCAAAGCTGTTGTCAAGAGCTACTACATCCGTAGATGGATGTCTGAGAACGGTTACATGCCCGAACTCAACGACATCGTAACCTCTGATGAAGATGGTAAACCAACACTGGATATCTATGAACTCAATCAAAACCACATCGAGGGTCTTATCCGCAGTTCTATGAAATTTATCAAGAGCTTGACACCTATTAAACAAGCAGCTGATAAAGATCTCCAAAACATGGGTACAGACCCAGGTAGCTCGAGTCCTGATGAAGGTACAGATGTTCCTGAAGAAGATACCATGGCCGATCTAGGCACAGATAATATGACTGGCGAGCCCGATCAAACAACTGAAGACCAAACAGTTGAGGGTGAGCAAACTGAAGGTGAAGAAAAATAAAAGACTATATGACCCATACTGACTCCTTCATAGGGAGTCAGTATGGGTCTTTTATGGCTTATGGATCACAAGGCTCTAACGAAGAGTCTTTAGTACTTTGATACAACATGATGTTCTTGATATGTTGATCATGACTTATCTCCAACATCTCAATCAACTCGATAATCCTATCCATATCCCTAGATATAACCTCTTCTTTGACTTGTCTTGCGTGTATATCTGTCTCTTTATATAGTGACAAGATATACACCATCCTAGGTGTGAGACGCTCTAAGTGTTGTCTCAGTACTCTGACTGTCCACATCACGTCTTTATATGCAGGTGTGAATGGATGATTTTGATAATGAGTGATTGGAAGTATCGCATTGACGTCACTGTCATCGACCAATTTGACCCATCCTTTACCCATTAACCACATCACATAACTCTCAGCTCTCACATCATCGATGTCCAAATGGGCATCGATCACGTCTTTGAAGAACTCAGCTGTACTCTGATAGATATTCACAGGACTGATGAATTCCAGTATCACACCATTGACCATGGCGTGATTGCCTTCTCGGATGTACCCGCACAGACTGTGAAGGTGTTTTTGTTTCATGATCTTCTCGTCTTGACTTATGTTGTTCATGGGTTCAGGTAATAGATATAAGGCTGTATACAAATACCACAAGAGCTCCTAGGAGCTCTTGTGGTACTCTATACTGTCTTAGGATTTATGATTGATAGATATAGGCAGATCCTCTAGCAGAGTCATCTCCCCAAGCTCCCACCGCCACCCGACTCCCATCGTCGGTAATGGAGACAGACACTCCAAAGTAATCACCACCTACTCCATCACTGGCGATGATCTTAGCCTCTTGAGTCCAAGTAGTACCCGATCTCACAAAGACATAGGCAGATCCTCTAAAAGAGTCATCTACATATGCTCCCACCACCACCCGGCTCCCATCGCCTGTGATGGAGACAGACCATCCAAACCAATCACTAGCTGCTCCATCGCTGGCGACGATCTCGGCCTCTTGCGTCCAGGTGGTACCCGATCTCACATAGACATAGGCAGATCCTCTAGCAGAGCCACTTCCATATGCTCCCACGACCACCCGACTCCCATCTCCTGTGATGGAAACAGACCATCCAAAGTGATCGTTACTTGTTCCATCAGCAGCGATGATCTTAGCCTCTTGAGTCCAAGTACTCCCTGATCTCACATAGACATAGGCAGATCCTCTAAAAGAGTCATCTCTCCATGCCCCCACTACGACTCGACTACCATCTCCTGTGGTAGAGACAGACCATCCAAACTGTTGATTACTCACTCCATCAGCAGCTACGATCTTAGCCTCTTGAGTCCAAGTACTCCCTGATCTCACATAGACATAGGCAGCTCCTTTAAAAGAGTCATCTCCCCATGCTCCCACCACCACTCGGCTCCCATCTCCTGTGATAGAGACAGAGTATCCAAAGAGACTACTAGCTGTTCCATCACTGGCGACGATCTTGGCCTCTTGCGTCCAAGTCGACCCAGACCTCACATAGATGTAAGCAGATCCTCTAGCAAAGTCATCTCCCCGTGCCCCCACCACCATCCGGCTCCCATCGCCTGTGATGGAGACAGACTCTCCAAACTGATCATTAGCTGCTCCATCCGCAGCGAGGATCTTGGCTTCTTGAATCCAGGTGTCACCAGATTTGAGGTAGATATAGACAGATCCTCTGTCACTGTCATCCCCCCATGCTCCCACCGCCATCCGGCTCCCATCGTCTGTGATGGAGACAGACACTCCAAACTCATCGTTACTCACTCCATCACTGGCGATGAGTTTGGCCTGTTCTAAAAACTGAGTGACTTCTGTGTTGATTGTGTTGTTCATAAAAATAGCTTATTGAGCTCCTGTAATTGATAAAAGACAAAAAAGATCATCCAGATACGCTAGCTCATCACGAGCAGCGTATCTGGATGTTTTATAGAACAGTTTTTACAAACAGTCCTCAGTACCTGGCGATCTTGTACTCTCCGTCAGTCATGTAGTTCTTGTAGAGTCTGTACTTAACGTTATCTGAAGTGATCAAGATATCGTGTACTGTTGACATCTCCAGTTCTTTCTTCTGCATCTCCAGAGATTCAGCGATCTTGTACAAGGTGGGAGCAGTACGAGGATCGATGACCACCGCTTCCTTATCCAACATGTAACCCAGTTCTTTGTCCAACATGAATGTGTAGGTCAGACTGTAGCTTACTGGGAAGATCGCAGTACCCATGCCTTGAGGGATGTTGAAGTCTGCCTTGATCTGCTGTTCTGTATCGCAAGGTATGCTTTGAAGCACAGAGTTGATGATATCATTCTCAAAAGTAGAAAAGGCTTGAGCATAGTTTACTCCAAAGTTCCTGTGAAGGTAGTTGGGTAGTTCAGTGACATCGTCTGTGAAACTCATGATCTTCAGCTTCAGACCTAGTTTGTTCAGCAAGAAATCATTGACTAGATCTGTCATCAAGTTGTCAAATTGATTCAGAAACACAACAACGTTATCGCTGTAGCGTTTGTTCTCCGACTTGATAGACAAAGAAGTAGCCATCGATTTGATCTTGACTACCAGCTGAGTGAATGAAGTTGAGTCAGTCAAGTTCTTAGCAAACTCTGCGATCTCCTCGGTGCTTACAATGGGCGTGCAGATCAGAGCGAAACAGCGAAACACATTGTTAATGCTTTCATTCTCTTGATATTCAAACTGCTGCACACGACCAGCGATAATTGCAGTATCCAAACACAATTCGATGACAAACTTAGGATGGATGTGTGAGGTGGTTTGTGGATCCTCTGACACACCTTCCTCGGACAACGCATTAACAGACTCGATATAACGCCTGCTCCTGGCAAACATGTCTGTAGAGTAACTCTCACCTAATAGAGGAACTTGAAGTTTACTTCTCTCCACCTCACTGCCTTTGTCGATCAGAAGGTGCGTTTGCACTTCCTTCTCTGCCGCAACTAGGGCTTTAGCTTGTACTGGCAGTTCTTCTCTGGCTGCCGGTACTGGCTGAGGTCTGGTGAAGAAGCGATCTTGACGGATGTTCGCCCCTTCAGAAGCTGTGTCTGAGGAGATGCGTGACAATGTAGCACCTCCGTGAACACCACCACCTGGATTGCCAAAGCCAGACTGCATCGGGTGTTGCGGTGGATGTGATGGGAAGCCACCATGAGGCTGGTGACCTGGATATTGCCCTGGCATCACAGGCATCATCATGGGTCCTCCGTGAGGATACATATTTGGGTGCTGCATAGGTGCATGCGCATTAGCACCCATAACGTTACCTGCAAACATGCCGTGATTCACGGGGTTGTTGTTGTACATACCGATTATTTCCTGTTTTAGATTGTTGAACGTTGAAACATTCCCATAAGCGGCATTGAGTATCGCTGGGGAAACCATGCTTTTGAGATCAGGATATAGAAAGATGATATCACTGGTGTAGAGCTGAAGTGCTTGAGTGGCGCTGTCCTGTGTATTGGACTCAGGTGTACGTATGTTTCCCTTGTGGAGATTCAACGATACCATGTCACAAACCAGTTTAACCACCTCGGCAAATCTGCTGTTGTTCCAGTAATTATCAACTAACATGTTATAACAAAACATTCGAGCTGCATTGCTCTGAGCTTTGTTTGTTGCTTCATTGGCAACGTAAGCACTCACCATAGGCAGCAAATGAGCTACTGAAGGTAATATCGTTACGTTGGGTATGAATGGCGGTGAGTTCATGTCATACAACATATATCCCACCATGGGTTGTGTTGGTGAGACAGGTAAAGTCATGAGTTCTCCTTTTGTGTTCTCACTTTAAATATATGTGCTTGTGGTGATTTACAAACTGTATCCTACAAACTGTATCCTGCAAACTGTATCTTACGATCTCACAGACCAAAGACTCTCTACTCTGTGATGAGGATAGAGAATTTTGATGTCTTCAAAGCGTGTGTGAAGGGTTTGTGTATATCACTCAAGCGGACGATATCGATGTTGTTCTTCTTCAGTATCTTAGTCACATGAGGTTTGAGTAGTCCGATCTTATCGAAAACAAGGAAGCTTGCGCTGTCCTCGATCTCGATAAGATTGTCTCTCAGATCTTCCTCATCGATGTTTTGGATAAAGTTAGCTGAGGACGATCTAAGAGTGATCACACCAGCGTCTTCTTCTGTAAGCTCATCGATCAAGGGATGGTCGATGAGCTTCTTTATAGCTTCGATGAAGCTTTGTAGATCATTGATAACCATGATGTTTACTTGAAGAGATTTTGAGTTTTCTCACGGATTTCTTTGAATTTAGGATTTGGTAGGATCGTTCCAGTAGCTAGATCCAAACAAATAAAAGGGTTGACGTGGTTGGTGGGTGTGGGATTGGATTTACTCAAGAACAAGATACTACCAGCTTCTACCATGGAGATGTCGATGTGTTTGTCCTCACCCACTACCAGCCTTTTGCTCTTACCCCTTGTCGCTCCTGGTCTACTCTCTTGTTCCACCACCTTGGCTGTGATCTTCGGATACTTGTGGTCTCCGCTGTACGAGACAGATTCAAGGATGATTTTACCAGCTGTCAAGCGAAAGATCGAACCCATCTTCATGTACTTGTTGAACGTCTCCACCACATCCTTCATCTGCAAGGGTCGACCAGATGCCTTACCACTGGCTTCTTTCTTGGAGAGTTTGAAGTTGACTGTGAAGATGTCTTTGGTCAACTCATAGAGCATGTAATACAAAACTTCCAGACTCTTGCCATACATAGAGAGTGCGGTGTTCTCTGTACTGAGCGCCAAGTTGTTGAAGTTTACCAAGATCAAAGCCAGCAGATCATAGAAGTTCTCGATGTGATAGTCGTTCTCTTTTAGTTTCTCGATCACGATGGTGTCTACGTAATCGTCCAAAGACATAAAGTGCTCACTGATGTTGGTGTAGAGTTTGTTCTCACCATACAGACCACTGAAGACGATGTGTCCAAGCAAGATCATCCACAGGCTTTCACTGTCTAGATAACCTGGTTTGAAACGTGTAGGGAAGTTATCGACCACATAGAAGAAACCAACCACCAAAGCTTTGGTTGTATTATTCCACATGTGTCTTGGAATAGCCAACTGCAGCCGTGTAGGTTCGTAGAAATCACCTATGAAGGATTTGGGTTTGGTCTGAGATGACTCACAGATCACCCAATCACTAACAGGATAGTTCTCTGGTGTGATCTCTCCCTCTCCTACTACTGGAACAAACCCAGCGTACTTCTGAAACGTCTTGGTGAATCCATATTTGGCAAAAAGATAATGAGCCACAGATGTAAGAGCTTTGGTGGTCGCTGGGACCTTCCTGTTGTCTTGAGGCTTTCGGTATATCTGAGACCACACAAAGTGCATGGTTTCACGCTTGTTATCTACCACCACAGAGTGATACCATCTCTTGAAGATGATCTTATCTCTTAGCAACCTCACAAAGATACTCTCATAACCTGGTGAGATCACCTTGTCAGAGAGCACTGGCGTGATGTGAAACATCGCACCACCCAAACAGATCAATCCAGCTTCACCGCAAAACGGCAAGTAGATATAACGGCCAGGTACAGGCTCTCCGTTGAAGACAAACTTGTACTTGACAAGGTAGAGATCGGATCGTGCTAAGTTGAACACTCTTTTGTTGTTCTTGACTTTAGTGATCTCAGTGAACTCCTCCTCTGGGGTGCAGCGTTCATAACCCACATACTCCAAACCCTGTGGGAAGCTTTTGCTGGCTGATCGAAGTACTCGATCCAGATACTCTTCAGCGCGAGCCATGTACGTAACAGCCAATCCGTCCATGACATGCCGGTTTACAGCAGGAGTATGGGATTGCATGAGGGATGACATTAAGCGATTCATTGGATCTTTGATGTGATGTTGAGGACGGAAGGTATATGAAGTCTTACTGGACATTATCCACAGAGCTTCTTACTTATTGTTCATCTTGTTCATAACAGTGATTACAGCGACTGCACCTGCTGCAGCTGCTGCTGCAAACTTCAGTAACTCGGTGCTGTCTTTCCTCTCTGCGCTTTTCTGTTCGTATGTATCTGACCTGTTGAATTTCCTGTCTTCATAATAGTCAGCACGCATTATCTTTCTCTCCTCCAGCTCTTCTTTGAGTCTGGCTGATTCTTGTTTCTGTAACTCAAGTTGTTGATTGAGATCACAGAGTGTCCTCTCGTTCTCGGATTTTATACGTTCACTTTGAACTTTCTCTAGATCCATCGTTCTTTTGAGCTCAGTGAGTTCTTTCTTTACTCTATCCTCTTCGATACGAGAGAGGACTTGGGGATCACCGCCTGAGAGAGCTTCTTCCTGTGTCTTGTATAGACCCACCTCAGTTTCAGCTTCGTCAAAACTCAGGTGTCTCGGAGTGAGATGGATCTCATCGAGCTTGTCATGATCAGCCAGTGTAAAGTAAAGACCTGAAGCTTTGGATCTGTCTTGTTTGGCAGGGATCTCTATCAACTGCTTAGCCAGATACATATAACGGGTCTTCACTGTGTTGTCATTGTCGATCAGCTCCAAGAACACACCAGAGACACGACGCTGCTCCACGATTCCTTGGTAATCATAATGTATCATGCCCTCCTCGCTATAAGGATGCAGACACCTCATGGTGCTTCTAGCATCACACAGCATGACATCAGCTTCATTGATATAGATAGAAGAGTGACTTCTGAGCGTCTTTACAGAGACTTCCTTATCCAAAGCAACCGAATAGTTGATCAATCGGTGATCGCTGTCGTAAGCTCTGAGTAAAGCTGCAAGGATGATGTCTAATTCATTAGCCCTGATGGAGGCTTTTTTCTTCAAGTGCTGAAGGTTGTTTATGGTGTTGACGATCTGCTCTTGACCTTTGAAGTGATAGATGTTTCTTATCACAAATGTACCCAGACCACCGAAGTAGCCTGAGGCTTTTCGTATAACCACCGGTAGGTTGTTTCTGTGAACGACACAGATATCTTCATTGGTGTTGTTGACATAGAGTTGTGTGATCTTGAATTCACAATCATGCTCTTTGGTATTGACATCATACAGGAGTCCTGAACTCACGTTGATGTTCTGAAACGAATCGCCCATGTTTTTATCCTTGTGAAACGAGAACCAGTACCAAGGAAAGTATATATGGTCAAGTCCGTTTACAAACATGTGAGATATAGAGATGATAAACTTCAAACGTATAAGTCCAAGACAGGGATGAACCCTGTCTTGGACATTTGTATGGTTAGATATCTTCGCTCAAAACCTTACCTCCCAGGCTGTTCTTCACACCACCGATGAGGTAGTTGCCAGTTTTGTGTTCCTGAGGAGAGCCTTGGCTCTTGTTCAGATTGGTCCAATCATCCATGTATTCGATCGGTTGTTTCCTGATTACCTTACCTGGGTTGTCCAGTCCAAGGAAGTCATACACATCTGTTGCCGCATAATGGATACCATCGGAAACAGTCCTGTAAGTACAACCAGGTAGTTGACGTCCGTCTCGAAACAGATGTCCAGCCCAAGACAACTCAGCCTTAACCACTGAGTCTACTAGCTCTTGTGCAGTAGATTTGATGCGAGACCAACTCTCCCTACCGATAGCTGTACCCAACTCGATACGCAAGATCTCCTTATCAGCCACCGCATGGACATTGAGCTCATCATTGGCGATCTTTTGAACTGCCAGAGCTACATTCATATAACGATCAGCTTCGGCAAAAGCAAACGTCACAGGAAAGCTACTCATGAACTGGATACGCTCCAAAGCAAGCATAGCAACTGTAAAGAGCATGATAGTGTCTCTGGCCAGTGGATCATTACGCTGCATCTGTTTAAGAGTCAACATAGCGCCTACCTTCTTCGTCTGTGTCATGACTCGAACGATAGGCTCCATACGGCTGTGAGCTTCTTTGACTTTCAAGATCTCATTCATCACCGTCTTAGGGTCAACGAAGCTTCCCTTTACGATCTCTGAATAAGTACGACTATGCACGCAGTTACCTGTTACAGAGATACAGCCCTGATGTCTTACCAGGAAGTAACTTGTCGGAACCACTAGACAATAAACCAAACAGTCGTTTTCGATCTCTGTTTTGCTGATAGTGTCACCTCTGGCATAAACCCGTTCACAAACCGAGACCTGATAAATCGCTCCTCCAGTCTCTTCATCGACTTCTACAGTGATCATACCGCTATATCCGCACAGATGAGCGATGGTGTTGACTTTATCAGCACAAGCACTGTTGGTGGTAGCATAGATCTTGTTATGATCGTAAACGGAAGTATCACCCCAGTTCTTGATCTCCTTCAAGAAATCCATGGCCCACTGAGAACCGATTTCATCCAGATCAAACCAATCAAACGTCTGAACATCATCCCTGTATTGATCCAGAGGTACCGAGATAACAAACCCACGCTCAAGGCTGCTGTCTGCGGTATCTTCTATGATCTGCCAGTTTAGTTCTTCACACAGCTCGTGCAGTCTTTCGATCTTCCTATCGTCTTCCAGGTCAAATCTGTAACTGTAAGTGTTAAAACCATCCTGAGACTCACTGTAAGGATCGGGATTGATGGACCCCTCAGCTTGTACAGCGATGAAGAGCTTTTCCTTTGTGCTCAGATGTCTGTCGGTTTTCTTGAGATACCCAGCTGTAGGAAGTGCATTGTCCGTGTGGTAAATGACATCTTGCGCCAGCGTAAACTGAGGTTTTTCGATATTTGATTCATGTGGATAATACACCGGCATCCTGTGCTTGGGTGTGGTGATCTGGCTGATACTGGACTTCTGGTCTTCAAAAAGATAGAGCTTACCTTCGTGGTGTTCGATGATAACACGCTCTGGCTTGACAAAATCCACTTCCAAAGTCTCATAATTCCATTGAGCTACCAAGTCTTGGGTACTCACCTGGTCGATGGGTTTCCATCCTTTAGGTGTCAAGACCTCATGGTCTCCTGTGATACACTCATTTCTACTGATCTCCAGCCAAAGATCCCAAAGATCACTGTTGGAGACAAAGGGAGCAACAACAGGTGCGATGTTATTCACAGCCGTGCTGTCAGCCTCCCATTGCCAAGCCAGCGTCTCGATCATCATTTCATATTCAACTTTCGGAGCTGATTCAAACTCTTGGATACATGAGTCAAAAGGCCACTCATTTTCATCCCAGTTGTTGTTCCTCATCAGCTTATAGAGTCGATTGAGCTCAGGATAAGGACGATTGATGGTATCTGAGAGACCTCTTTCTTGTTGAAGGAAGAGACTGCCGTTGCCGATATCGTAAGTATTCTCGGTGTTGAAGACGCTACTGTCTAACATGTTTGTGTTGCTTTTTTGGTTGATCTAAGTTACTTACAAGGTACAAGCTCCGCCCACGCAGTTAGGACCTTCGGATTTACCGATGATCGGCGTACCTGGAACATGATCTGTCATGTTGGTGACAGCTGAGAGTTGTCCGTCCTTGGTCCCACTGGACTCAGTATAACTGTTTTGATAATACTGAGTTTTCACTCCATATTTGGTCATGACACGCATCTCATCGATAAGTTCTTCATCAGAGATCTCAGGACTGAGCATGCGATCTCGGTATGTATCACAACTGATGGCTTGATCTGCAAACTTCTGAAGGACTCCGTAGAATTTGAGTTGATCACTTATACTCAAGTCCCAGGCAAGTTGGTACTTGTCTTCTAACAGATCGTTATCAGGTGCTACCCAGTCAAGGGTATTGTCTGAATCTGTCTTCTTCAAAGAGAGGTCACGTATCGGATAAATGCCATTGGGTGTCGCTGAGGCCTTAGAGGATGACTCTGTGGGCATGTGAGCCACCAAAGAGGAATTGCGGATACCACCGTTCGAAATGATTTCAGCACGAAGACTCTCCCAGTCGTAATGTAGTTTAGGATCAGCCAGTTCATCGACAGCCTTTCTGTAGGTATCGATAGGAAGCCAACCATTAGGCCAATTGGTCTTGTGCATCCAAGCAGCTTTACCTTTCTCTTTAGCCAATCTCAGAGAAGCTTTGATGAGGTAATAACTGTGTCTCTCAGCGATTTTGTGGATCTCCGTCATGCCTTCAAAGGTATTGAACTTCAGATCTTTCAATGCCAGATCGTAAGCCAAACCCAACATACCCACACCTGCATTCATGCGTTTCTTCGCTGTGTAACCCACATGTGGAAGTTCATAGTCAGACATGTGGATGCACTTATCGATCATCTTCAAAGTATAGTAAGCAGCTTCTTCATAGATCTCATCGCTCTTGGCGTTGTAGATCACGATACCGCCCAAACTACACAAAGAGACTTCAGGCTCCTTCTTAGACTCATGGATCTTCAGTACTTTAGAGAAGACGATACTCTGTGTACTAGGTACATCGATCACATCACCTTCTTTTACAGCACCCAGATAACTGATCTTGGAATGACCATCCATCCAGATCTTGACTTCTTCAGACCAAGGCATCTTGACCTTACCGCCTTCAGCTGTCTCAAAAACCACATATCCAACATCTTCTTCACTGTAGATATCTGTCATTCTCTGATAAGAAGCCGTAGGCTGAGTGATCTCCAAGCAGTTCCCAGTCAAGATACCTGCAAAAACACCCATACCTCTCTCAAGTTCAGTGAAGCAGTAAGTATCTTGCACAGACACATCTTGTTCGATATCTGCGATCTCTGTCATCTCACCGATCATCAACCCACTCTCAGGATCCACCCAGCTCATGACTTTATCACCACACTTCAACCACTGAGCTTCTACTTTCATAGATTGGTTGTTGTCATTGTAGATAAAGAACTTGTGGTAAGGTGTACACTGGATACTGTGACCCATGGAAGTCGTGATCCTCCACAGAGACTGATTCCTAGCAGTCAATACCACTTGGACTTCACTCCAGTTCTCACCATTCCACACACTGACCTTCTTGTCCACACACTCCATGATAGGGACTTGGATGTATGTGTTCTTCTCTTTATCCCAGATCAAGATCAAGGTGTCACCAGCCACGCACAGATTGGAGCTGTAGATAGGTTCTTGAAATGGCGTATGACGATTGATCTCATTGATGTTACCATCATACAAAGTAGCCACTTCTTGTCTCTGGGTCCAAGCCACTACAGCCAGTTTACGTGCATCGATATACTTCTTCTCAAAAGAGTCGTCTTGCTCGTACTTGTTGTACAGATTCTCAAACTCCTCTTCATCCTTAGAGAACAAAGACTGATAGAGAGCGGGTGCTGTATGTGCGTTGAAGGTAAAGATCTCCTCGTTCCTGAGCACTTTACGTACAAAGAAACGGTTAAACAGAAACGCAAAGTGGATACCACGGTTCTGTACGTCCACTGGGGTCAATGGGTTTTGAAGTCTCAAGATCGTTTCTGCTTCAGGATCATAGATCGAGAAGTAGGTCGTAGCCGCACCGCCTCTGCCGCCTTGCAAGTTTGCATGGACAGCGGCTGATTTGGATTCATAGTAAGGCAATTTTCCTTGATGTTTGATTCTTCCACCTCGAACCGGATCTCCGTAACTTCTGCTGTGGATGATGCCACCGATACCCGCAGACATATAAGTCATGGTATACGCGATGTGATCCCCTACAGCCAGTGATCTTGCGTTGTCATCAGAGGAATAGAGACAGCAATTGTGCACGCAGATTCCATCTACTGTAAAACTGTGATCACGCTCAACTTCAAAATCATAGACATTTCCTTCAAATTTATGAAGCAGTATTCCAGTGACCATACTGTAAACACCGTCATCATCGAAAAAAGTTCTCTGCCAAGAATTGATTATCCTTGTTTCAATTTTATCGGTATTTTTATTTACCAACAATGCTAGTTCATCGGTTGGTTTTAAATTTACACGAATTGTATATGAAGGTTTTGCATTGCCGTACCCAGAACTTGGATCTCTTTTTACTTCATTGACAGAGACGGTGTGGCCCAGTCTAAAACAAGAATCTCTCACAAAGGAGATCAGTTCTTTACTAATTGAGTCTGCCACATATCCCGTGCGAACAGCACATCCATCGCCTCGAAAATAACCAACCAAAATTTGCTTCAAAGAATCTTCATTTGAAGTGATGAAGAAATTTTGTTTATCTCCCTTGTTAGCAGCGCCTTTTCCTCCGAGAAAAATGAATAACTCAGCAAGCACCAGTGAGTGAACAGTAATTCTTATACAGCTGTCTTTTTCACGATCATCGTGAATAAACACTTTAATATTGAATAAATTCTCAATTAATTCAGCGCAATCTTCAATATACTCGCTATCGAGATAGTTAAAGGTAAAACCAACCTGTCCGGATTTTAAATGCGGCTGTACACTACTGTGACCTTCTGAGAGATAATATCCCATTAATCTGTAGAAATCAGGATTATTCTTTAAATTGCAGTTAAGTACAGTATTGATCCTCTTGCTAAATTCACCAACATTATCACACACGTTAACTTTTCCAATTACATCACTGATGCAATTGTAGCCATTTTTAAGCATTGCAGTAGAGATCAAATCCCATACTGTGATTATTTCGTCTTTGTTTTTCTGTAAGGGATGGTATAGGAAATCACCGTTTTTAATCTTTGATGCTTCTTTCCAGCCTTTTACTCCATCACTGAGAACGTAGTAAAGATGATCAAAAGTAGCTTTTGTTGTATGATTGAAGATGATCGGAGATGCAAAACTAACTAAAGAACCGCTATAAGGTCTATTTGTTATCCCAGTGACTTTTTGAATACTTCCACTGATTCCAATAACTTCATCTCCGATAATGATAGATTCGATGTTTTTGTGACCATATTTGGTGTCGACCTGAGTTCCTGCTGGAAAGCAGCTACTATATCCATTGTGGCTGGTGCCCAGATTCACATAGTAGGGAGTGGGACAGTTGATGATGGCTTTGGAGAACATGTCATACCACTTCTTGACATGTGACAAACGCTCTTGACTGCTCTCATCTTCAGCCAATGCCATGGCCATGCGGATATAGACCAACTGAGGTGTCTCGTACCTCATATCGGTTTTAACATTGGCTAGTCCGTACTTTCTATGCAGTTGCTTGATGGCATGATAGGGCATGTGCATATCTCGATCATGATCGATGATATCTTCTACCAGCGCATACTCTTCTTCACTATACATCAAAGGACGCATGAGCCCGATCTCGATCATTTTCATATGCTGTTCAAGCACAGTAGGCATAACACCATCGAAGAGCTGTTTTCTAATAACAGAGTTATAGAGCTTACCAGCCATCAAAGCATATGGCCATGACTTCTTCCTGGTACAATGTTTGATCAAAAGCTCTTGAAGAGCCTGAGACTCCATGGTCTCAGTACAGTCTCTAACAGCCTTCAAAACCACAGATCCCCAGTCTACTCGACTCTTGACTTCCTCAGACGCCCAACTGGACCACCGGTTGATCTTCTCTGGATCGAAAGACTCGATAGAACCATCTCGTTTCTTGATGTATTTCAGCATGACTTTGTATCTTTACACTTGAACAGAAGGAACTTCACTAACGGCGCTCTCTTTATCAGAGTCACTCTCTTTGACTGAGGTAGCGCGCTCACGCTCTTGGTCTTGACGGATAAGATCTTTGATATGAGCCAGATCCATCGCAGTGATCTGACCTTTTTGCACGATCTCTTCTTCACCGTAAGACTTCATATCAGTAAACTCCTCTGTACTAGAGGGTGTGATAAACTCATCTTTGACTTTAGCATCTACAGTATCTGTAGGTGCTTTATAGCCTTCTCCTGGAAAAACATAAGGTAAGATAGCATCCAAGGTCTCTTTGTTCTCCTCCAAGAACTCTTTGATACCTTCTGCATGGACCTTATGCAAAGCATGTCTGGCTATCAAAGTGATAGAGCCCTTCTCCTTGGCTGTTTTGTGTAGAAAAGCCAAGTAGTTCAATAACTTGGAGTTATCGTTAAAGCACTTACTCAGATATTCTTTGTAGCGTTTCTTCTTATCACCGGTACCCAGAGCCACACTGGGTGGGATGGCACTTGGATTGGGTTGGCGTACGTTCTTGGTATCGAGATATACCTCTACAGCAGCACTCTTATTCTTACCGATCGTAATAGTATACATGGCTCAAAGTCTTCTTTGGTTGATGGCAAAATAGCGTTTCTAAACAGGTCTGAACTCTCTTTTTTCGGGTCATAGCATTCACAAAACAAAGAAAAAAACAAACACATGACAAAAGTCCAGATCTCCTGTGTGTACAGGAGATCTGGACTGATGTTTGATTGATCACGGTTAGAAAACTGTCTTTGCAACTCGAGTGAGTTGTGATAGATGATAGAGTCTTTCGTTTTTGATGTTTTGCACACGCTTCTCTAGCATTTTCCTGGTCTGAGCCAGTGCTTTAAGCTCTTTGGCGATTTCCTCACTCTGTTTAATGATGGCGATAGCGGTTTGATTGAAGTTCATGGTTTTCTCCTTCACATGAAGTTATTGACGATATGGCCTGACCTACTGGAATCGAACCAGTAACCTATTTCTTAGAAGGAAATTGCTCTCTCCTAGTTGAGCTAAGGTCAGTTTTAAATAACAGAGATATCAGATATCTCTAGATAAGAGCGCGTCTCCACCCAGGCAGGTGAGGTGAGTTGACTCTGATGATGACAGTTGACAGACAGATATTTTTAGCTTTTGCAGCATCTGTCATACCCTCGTAGTGCACGCCATCGATCACTACCGGTGCTTTGCCACCAGGTCTGCGTATTACCTTGGAATGTTCTCTAGGTGCTTTGTTCATAGAATATCAGTGGGGTAGTGTACTTACCACATGATGAGTTTGAGTGTATAGTTTTTACCACACATACAAAACCACCTGGGAAAAGATAGGCTCTATTGTTTTTACCTGGTCAATAGGATCTATCTGAAGATCAAGGGATTATGATCTCACCTGAAGTATATGTGACTGAGAAGGTTTACAAAGTGATAACAGATAAAAGATCCAGGAACCCCCGAAGGAGTTCCTGGATCTCTTTAGTTTAACCAATGACGGAAGTCAAAGATTAGACATTGGTAGTACGGATACCGATGCGAGAGAGGATCTCTGGCAGGTTCGTGACTTCCAGCATACCCATCACTGGAGTGTGCACCACCATCAAGAACTTAGGCTGGACCACGGTCTCTTTGGAGATCGTACCACCACGGCTGATGTTGGCGGTCAGCACCAGTTCAGGAGCCCAAACCATGTTACCGAAGTTCAATGGGTTAGGTGCCACGTTACGGTTCTCATCGAACGTACCGAAAGCGATAACGATCTTACCAGACATACGGTAGTCCAGGGTCGAGACGATGCGAACATCAAACTCGGTACCCAGGGTGCGCAGGTCACCAGTCACATTGAGGTAACGAGCCAAGACTGGATCGGTACCGATGATCACGGTTGGCACAGGAGCCACACCACCGGCCAGTGCATCAGCAGCTGCCTTGTACTCCGAGTCCCGATACATGCGGTATGCCATGTCACGGATCTTGTTGACAAGAACTGCTTGCAGATCAGCAGCACGTTCATGCGACTTGGTCGAATCGATGTCCGTCAGGAAGTCCACGGTGTCCTTCATGTAGACTGGCTTCACGAAGAAACGACCCACACCCAGAACGTCAGGACCCACACCGCTGTAGTCACGTGCATCAACATACTCACTCAGGATCTGGGACGCCTGCAGCAGGGCAGTCACAGCTTCATTGCTAGTACGAATACGCGTAGCAGTGATAAGTGCTTGCACGTCGGACGCATCCGTCTGACCATCCGTGTTGATAGGATGGATCGTCGTGATGGGGCTACGCAGTGGCACGTTGTACAACTGAGTGAACTTGGTCACATCGATCAACTGACCGCGCTGACGACGGTTCATGTTGGTACGGTATGCCAGCAGGGTGTAGCCCGACAGAGCAGCTGGCGTGAACGCAGCAACGATGTCAGCAACACTTGCATCACCCAGATCAATGAACGTACCGTCAGCTGCTTGGATCGAGAACACCGAGACCGAGTTACCGAAGACGTTAGTCTCACCGGTTTCGATGTTGATGGTACCGGTCACGTTGATTTCCAGACGCACAGCCAGGTTATCAGTGACGATCTCTGCCAGAGCACCAGCCAGAGCGCTACCGTCGATGTTCTTGGTATCCTTATTCAGAAGCACGCTGGTGCTCTGGAATGCCAGGTTCTCAACACGGTAGTTGTTCTGAGTAGCGTAGGTGAAGTTAGCCAGTGGCAGATTGCCAGTAGAGAACTTCAGACGGTTCGCACCGACCACAGCGTACACGTTCTCCAGCACGATCGTGGGATCGATGCTGTCGGTCATGTCCATCAGACCCGAGGAGAGCAGCGTGTCGGTTTGGCTCAGGCCAAGCAGATCCACTTTCTTACCAAAAGCCAGAGGAGCGGTCGGGATGATCTCGCCTTCCAGATTACGGTTGGTCACAGCGAAGCCAGTGGCAAACTTATCAGCCGACTGTGGACGATGTACAGGGATGATGCGGGTCTGTTCTTTCTTCAGCACGCTTGGATCAGCCACAGCACGGATGATGTTCTTCTTCTTGAAGTCTTCAAACGAACCGGTGATCTTGCGCTCCACGCCATCATAAACCATCATCAGGTTGACGGTCACACCGAAACCCACGTTATCAGGCGTGAGGGTCAGTGTTGGGAAAAACGTCTCACCGAACTCATCTTGACGAGCGGACTGGTAGTTGTAAGCGATCGAGTAGATCACCGCATTGCGGTTCTCGCGCTCATCATAAGCTTCCAGTGCGAAAGAACGTTGGCTGAGTGAATCGCTCAGACCGCTGCTCTGCACCACACCCATACCTTCAGTGGAGATCGCTGGGAATTCTTGTTTGTGGTTGATGAAACTACGGAAGTCACCAGCCAAGATACCAGCGACAGAGCCAGCTTCGATCTGAGCTTGGGTAGCACCTTTGAGACCCAGTTCATTGGCGATAGACTCCAGAGCGCTGGAGAGATCATCACCAGCACTGACCAAGCTGTGGCGATTGTCGTCGCTGATGGACTCCATCGACAGAGCCGAGCGTGCGACCTGAGGGGTCACGAGTTGAGTGGTGTTCACGCTGCTCTGCAGCAGTTGGACCATTTTACCCAGTTGGGTAGGAGCGACGTTAGAGCCGCCCTTCTTTTGAAATGCCTTAAGCATGTTGTTCATTCCTTATCAGTGGAAAACTAAAAAAAGATAGCCTTAAATTGCAAATTGTTTCATATAAAGATCGAAAATGCTAAGTCTAGACACCTCAGAGACGCTTGTCATAGCATAACATGCCTTTAGATATTTCTTTATAAATTCAGACTTGAAATCTTGTTTGGAAATCTCAAACATGAATCCTTCGTGAAGGACGATATACAGTGTGTTGTCGATAGTAATAAGCTGATAAGAAGTCTGGCTCATAGGATAGCGTCCATGGAGCTTCGCTTTTGCACTATTGGCTATTTCCTCTGAACCTGATAAGGGTAGAACAGAGCCTTTTACCTCAGCTCGTTGAGCCTCGGTGTAACTGTGCCAGTGAAAATCTAAGTGGGTACTGCTCAGAGAAGATCCGTCGATCTTCAGGTGGTCGTTCATATAGAACCACTCAGCCATATCATTGAGTGAGAGAACGCTGCGCACCTTAGTATAGTTGAGCATGTCTATAGTATTGAGCTTATTTCTAAGGACACTACGGTAGATCCAGCCAGGGACCACAAAGATATTGATGGGTGACAATGGTTTTTGGTTCATGTTTTACTCTGAGATCAGACTGTGGTGGAAAAGAAAAAGTCATACTGCTATTGTATGACTGCAAAAATCAAACAATACAAGGTACCGGATATGCTGGGTCATTCAAACCATGTATGTGGATGGATGACATTTGAACAACCTGAACTTTCACAGAACTCACTCCATGAATAGGATCTGTCCTATCTGGAAGAGGCCGTGAACAACAACAAAAGAAACCTCAAGCTGTGGACTCAAAATTACTTCTGGCTAAATCTGCCACTTTGCTCTATCGTGAGAGTCAGTTAGCCGATCGTTCAGAGAACAGCTCTGAACTGGTGAGAACCGTACTGGAGAATGTACAGGTCTCTGAGATCGGTATCGGTTTGAACACCGACAGAGAAGTGATCACTGCACTCAAATCCACCATCCTTGAGATGTGTGGTATGCCACAAGATCACAACTATGACATGACAGACTTGCTTCAGCGCTTTCGCATCAACTGTGGCAATGATGAAAAACTGTACGAAGCCATCAAGCAAGGTATCGATGGAGAACTGCTTGACTCGTCCTTGAAGCGAAGTGTGATCAACATCCGCAGATCCATCAGCAACCATTTCCGTGAACAAAAGATCAATGAAGTGCTCCACAAAGCCTCAAGGACTTTCAAGTTCGAGCGTGAGAAGATCAAAGATGTTAACCAATTTATTACAGAATTGATGGCTCAACTGGAGCCTCTTCAGATCAATGGTCATGGTAAAGATCCTGCTGTTATGGGTGACTTGGATATTGGTAACGAGCAATCCATGAGAGATCTTTTCACTGAAGTTAAAAAACTCAGTGCTGGATCAAAGCTTTATAAAACCGGATGGCAAGCTTTTAATCGAATGACACAAGGTGGACTTCGACCTGGTGAGACTGTTGTAATTAATGCACTTCAACATAAATACAAAACAGGTTTTACACTTTCTCTATTTGCACAGATTGCGCGTTACAATCTTCCACATACAACAGATCCTGCAAAAAAACCACTACTTCTTCGGATTTCATTTGAAGACGATCTTGTCTCGAATCTTCAGTTTCTTTATCAGAATCTTAAATACAACGAGACATTGCAGCCTGTTGAGCTAGAAAACGTAACTGTCGACGAGATGTCTGCTTACGTAAAAGAAAAATTACAAGTCAATGGTTTTCACATCAAGATGCTGAGAGTGGATCCAACACAATGGACCTATCGAAGTGTTTGCAACAAAATCATTGAGCTGGAAGCGCAAGGCTATAACGTAGAAGTCTTGATGTTAGACTATCTTATGCTTTTACCTACTACTGGTTGTATTAACAGCGGTCCCAGCGGGACGGATATGAGAGACATGCTTCGGAGAATGCGAAATTTCTGTTCTTCTTAAAGAATGTAGCGCATAAGTTGTTAATGGTGTGAATAACTACCATTTTAACTTATGTTTAAAAAAATACCCGGTAACACAGAGTACCTGATAGATCTGAAAAAACAAGTAATTGATTCCTACGGTAATCTTGTTTATCTAGAGAGAAATCGAGACAAAACTGTTCGTGTTGTGATGTTTGGTAAAGAGAGAAAAGTAACTGAAGAGTGGCTTTCTTTACTTGCGTGTTTTGAATACGATGTGATTGGTGATCTAAACTCTCATTTGGATAAAATTAAGTTCTATCCAATTGAGCTAAGCAATATGTCTAAGCGATGTAAAAGCTTATCGGCATTTAGCGAACCGATTTATTATCGTGAAGGTTTTCGATATATTCCAAACTTTCCACGCTACGCGATCAACATTGACTCTGAAGTCATCGATACTTTTACAAACAAGATACTAACTGAAAAGAGTTACGATTCCGGCTATGAAAACTTCTACGTCTACGATCCGACTAGAAATTTTTTTCGAATGGTCCGAATCCACAGGCTCTTAGCTTTTGCATGGCTTCCAAACAACGACTTTATAAATAGACCAATCATTAACCACATCGATGGTAATAAACTAAACAATAAGCTTTCTAATCTTGAATGGTGTAGCCCAGCTCATAATTCAAGACATGCTTTAGAAATTGGTTTAAACTCGTGTTCAATAAAAATGAAAACGAGAGATGTGGTAACTGGTGAAATTGTCATTTATCAATCTGCCACGGAAATGGCTAAAAAGATTGGAATGACTGGAGTGAGTGCTTCTTTTTGTAAAAACCGATTACCTGGTTTTTTGTACAAGAAACGCTACGAGATCAAGATATTTGATGATGAAACACCGTGGTATTACGAGAACCACGAATGGAAAGATGGTGATAGTGTAAAATCCATCTACACCATCACGGTAATGGATAAGACAACAGGCGAAGTCAAAAAGTATAATAATACAAATACTTTTTTCAAAACATACAGTCTTTGGCCCGCAAGCTGTCGACTGGACGATGCTGTTGTTTTGTTCAAAAATAAATATAAAGATCTTGAAGTCTCGTATGTAAAAAACTCTATGACTGGTCCTTATAGAGTTTTAAATTTAGTAGATAAAAAAGTTGTTGTTTTTGATTCCATTTGGAAAGCGGCAGAACACATTGGTCTAAGTAGAACAGAACTTCAGTTTGATCTTCAAAGACAAAGAAAGTTCATTTACTTTAAACAATGGGTAGTAGTAGCAGGAACTGATGAAATTTCTTTAGAAAACTATAAGGAAAAACCAAAACCCTACAACAAGATCGTCATCACTTCAGCAATCAACCCAGCTGAGATAATAATAGCTGACTCAATCCATCGCGCATCTAGCATGATGAAGGTTCAGCCCATGACAATCCGTAGGAATTTGGATACCGGGAATTTAGTTAAAGGCTACATTTACAGGACGTTAGAGTCGTAATACTCTAATGAACTTCTTTGAATTGCTGGAAACCCCTTAGAGCGTGCTGAACTACAACGTGGCTGGAAACAGCGAGCGTGATAGTTTGAAAATCAGCACGATTGGGCAATCAGCAGCCAAGCACCGTCTAGGTGAAGGTTCAACGACTAAGGTTTTAGAAACCTGTAGAGCTCAAGCGAGCTCGAAGTAGAGAACACCCTACCAGTTTAACTGAGGGTGAAGATATAGTCTGTTCCATGATGAAAGTCGTGGCGGGTGTTTAAATGCACACCGGGGTAGCGTAGCGAGCTATCTGGACAACAAGAAAAAAATCACGATGATCACCCCTCACCAGCTCAGCAGCGAAGCCAAGCAACTGATCCGTGGAGGTACACCTGAGGATCAGTTTGTCAAAGAGATCGCTGAGAAAGGGTATTTTTCTGGATCGAAACAATTAGACCAGGAGATGGATCTTGAGATTTACATCCATCTCTTTAAGTATCAGAAGGAGACTTATTTTGCTGTTCAACGAGGTAAACATAGGTTACCGACAATCTTGAATGACGAACAAAAGTATTATTTAATGAAATTTGATAAGTCTGTTCCTCTTGCGGATGATGCAGATGGAGCAGATCGATCATTTTCAAAACTTAAATCCGCACCAACCAATGCAAGCGATGAACTTTTCCGTTTAGGTTAAAAAAACAAAGGACAGATGAGGGGATATCCCCTCATCTGTTTATTTTGCCTCATAATCAAATCTTAGATTATTAACGATAACTTGACGTCCTCTTGCTTTTGCTCTCATCATTTTAGCGCTAATGTACTTTGCGTGTAATTTATAGCACAAACATGCTTCTTTGAGTGAGAAAAACCGAGTACCCACGATCGTAGATGACGATAAACGCTATATGCTCTTTAAATTTCCTAAAGGCATGCCTATCCCCTCGGATATGAACCGTGAGTGTATCTCGATGAAGAAACTACCCTCTGCATCCAGCAATGCTTCAGATGAGCTCTTCAAGTTAGGTTGACATCTTCCGAAGACAGCAGACCACCATAGATCAAGACAGGACCCTGAGGTCCTGTCTTGATCTTTTTATGTTCAGTCTTTATGACGATGGTGATCAAGAGAGTTGTAGAGCAGGCTCTTTACTCTCAGGATATATCACGTGTCTACACCAAGTGATGTTGCACTGAGCTATCTCATCTAACATATAACTGATGAGTTCATGATAATAGCTCTTAAGATCCACAGCAGTTTCTTTGGTTTTATCTAAATGCTGTGTTACATTATCGATGGTTGAGAAGATAAGTTTATCGATAACATCATGGATGTCGTTTCTAAGTGGCAGTTTGAAGTCAGAGATATCGAGTATCTCTAGGTATTTCTTCAAGATTATACGTGCGATATCTGCCTCAGTCTCTTTACGTCCATAGATATGGTCTAGTGCTTTCTTCAGATCCTCAAACTTATATCCTTCTTTGGAAGTATCTTTAGAATATCTTAGCAATGCGATTACAGTAGGGTCGATGTATGTGAATGCTTGAATGCGCATGTTATCAGGATTGTACTCAGGAAGGTCTCTGATAAGTTGTCTGACATAAGCATTGCCGATTGATTGTACCTGGATAGTCTTAGGGTTTGGATCGACTTCATAATAAGATTGGATTAGTTTGAGTATTGTTTGATTCATGTCGCTTTTTATTTTATGCGACACTACAATAGATTCGATAGAAGTCTTCAATACACTACCATCTAGTGTGGCTGTTATACAAGCGAAACGATTAGAACTCAGTGGTTTATGTCTACAAAAGACATGTAGCATGTCACCTCCAGTTCTATGGATCACTACCAGATCGATAGATGGAGGAAAACCAGTCCAATTATAAACGTCGTGACGAGGTCGAATGATGTCGATGTAAGAAGATTGTGCTACCATGATTGAGAAGACATGAGGATGTGACAGAGAAGGTACTTCATTAGATTTATCAAACACAAACCATATAAACCACAGGCTACGGATAGCCTGTGGTTTATATGTATAGACTTTGTATTTACCGACCTACTCTAGTGGTTTGAGCCACATGACGCATAACATCTTTGATAGACAAACCACCGTCTGTCTTTACTACAGTCTTTTTATGTTCTACAATCGGTGCAGCAACCTGTGTGTTAACTGGATGACTCATACTTGCACGGATCTCGGACATAGTGAGACCTTTAGTTTGATGTGTCGCTGCTTTGATGGTGGGTGGTTTACTATACTCGCTAAGATGTGGGATTTTCTCTTTAGGTTTGATTTGCTCTGTAGGTTGGGTATCCCAAGGTGCTACGTTACCTACGTGAAGTGCTTTTGACATCAGCTCTGAGCTATGGACCAGATGAGAAGTGGGTTTAGCTGAAGTGGCTGTTTCTTTCTTCACTGGTGTTTTAGTTACCTTAGATGGTGTTTTAACTACTGGTTTCTTAACAGCGATTGATTTGGCTTGTGGTGCTTTCACAGCCTTGGCTTTTTGGGTTTTCTTCTTATCTACCGCAACGGCTGTAGTTTTTGGAGCCGTGACTGGTTTGACGATAGCTGCTTTGACAGTAGCTACTTTGATAATGGCTGGTTTGGCCGTGGTAGTTGTTTTAGTCTTAGAGACTGGTTTAGCTGGTTGTGTTTTCTTGGACATGATGTTTCCTTGAGTAGTTTCTGAACTGGTACTTCAAACCATCGACACAGTGGATCTCACTCATGCTCTCGATGGCCCATTCGTCCGAGTTGATCTGAGGGGCTCGGACATCCCCTATCGCATAGTCGTATACCAATGTTTGGTAGATCTTGTCAGCGTACTTCATACCTTCACTGTAGACTGACTCACCACCCATGATCCAGATATCACCGCTTCTTTTGAAGAGTTCGATGACATCATGCAAGTTGTTGAAGATCTGAGCACCCTCGTACTTGATATCAAGATCTCTGCTCAAAACGATGTTGTGGCGATTGGGTAGTGGTCTATACTTTTCAGGGATGCTCAACCAGGTCTTTCGACCCATGATCACCACAGAGTTTGAGGTCAATGCTTTAAAGCGTGCCATATCTGCTTTGATGTTATAAAGCAGTTCGTCCTCTCTACCGATGTAGCCGGTGATGGACTGAGAGAAGATGATGTTTACACTCATTTTGCTACTGGATAATTGATAACAGGCCAGTGTTCGTAATCCAAGATCTCAATGTCTTCAAACTTAAATGCAAAGAGATCTTTAACCTCAGGATTGAGCCACAAACGAGGCAGAGGTAGTGGTTCTCGAGAGAGCTGGGTCTCTACACCTTCTTTCAGATCTGGGTTATTTGCTTCGATCTGATTGTAATAAACGTGACAATCTCCTACTGAGTGGATGTACTCATAGGGTTCCATGTCACACACTTGGGCCAACATATGTAGCAACAAGCTGTATTGTGCGATGTTGTAAGGCCCGCCAATGGGTAAGTCTTGCGACATTGATCTGAATATCATCAGATCAAACCCCATGTCTCCATGGGGATTAGATCATATCACTACCTTCTAGATCTCTAGTAAGGTAACTCCTGTTTCGGGGTAGCTTCACAGCTAAGCCCTACTCCCGCAAGGGATGATCGTTGAACTCGCCTCATGGACTTATAGTCTTTAGAGGATCAGCTGCTGATTGCCCATTTTTACCTATGTTATTTAGGTTTTATCTCTTTAGTTTTTAAGCATATCACGCTCGACCTTTGAGTCCACGTTGTAGCCTAAAGAGTTTTAGGGGTTTCCAGCAATTAAGGAGTTTATTCGATAGGCATCTCTACCTAAAGCCGCTCGCAAGTTTTAAATGTAACTTGTGTTGTTAACGGATAGTCATCATCAGTGAGAGTCGCATCTTACCACCTTCTTCTACAGGTGGTTGAACGAAACACTGGAACATAGCATGACACGCTGCCAAGGCACCTCGCTCTAGAAGCACGTTCTCTTGTGGACTCAAGCTCTCAAAGGGTACGTGAGAGGGGATCCAAGCCGTCACAACATGCCGTGAAGAGTATGGTCGTTTCTTCAAACCATTGACCAAATCATTGAGCTGATCCACAGTAGAGTAGTACTTGACCTTGATAAAATGTTCAAAACTAGGGATCTCTTCTTTGGAGATGAACTTCAACTCCTCATACTCTTTGGTCCAGTCCTGCATCTTATCACTGGGCATGTCAGCGACAGATATATCAGGCCACAGTGTATGTACGATGGACTGAGGTGCATTGCGCCACATCGCACCGTACATCATACCAATGCTGTTGATCTTATTCTCTGAGAATGCTTGAAGCATCATCTCACGCAGTTCTTCACTCTCTGATCCATACTTCGATGCAAAAGCGACGATATCATCTTCAGTCACTGTCCATGGATCCCAGATCTTAACACCATGGTCTGTGAGTTCTTTGGTGTTGTAAGAGCCACGGATGAACCACAGAAGCTCATGGATCACAGCTTTAGTGAAGATCTTCCTGGTGTTGACAAGAGGGAATCCATCTTGCATCTTATATCGATCTTGAGTACCGAAGATCGATTTTCTACCGATCTTAGTACGATCTTCATGATCGATGCCTTCCTGCATGACCCTTCGCAAGGTGTCGTGGTATTGTTTCATTACATTCTTTCTGTGTGGTGTGTTAAGAGGATTTAGCGAGATACCTAGGGATCAGGACTTCATCGATCCAGGTTTTGACTCTTTTACTTACGGTATCGAGATCTTCCTCAGCATTGATGTATGTGATGCGCTCAGGATATGATTTAAGTCTTTCTTGGAAACCGACTCTGATATCTTCGAAGAAAGTACTTCCTTCAGATTCGAAGCGATCAGCCGCCTTACCTGTTTGTCTGAGTCGCTCATTTCCTTTATCCACACCAACATCTAAGTACAAGGTGTGATCCACATGCACATACTGGTTGATCAAAGACTCTAGTTGAAGAACATCTTGCTTCAAACCCCTACCGCATCCCTGATAAGCATAGGTACTGTCGACAAACCTATCACATAGTACGATCTTGTTCTCTTCAAGAGCAGGGACGATCTTGGTTTTGATGAGCTCTATGCGTGAGGCTGTGAAGAGAAGCAGCTCTGTCAAAGGATCCATCTGTTCATTCAGAAGGATACCGCGCACAAGTTCACCAACTGAAGTACCGCCTGGTTCACGAAACTTCACAACAGGATAACCCAACTCTGTTAAGTAGTCATACATAAGAGAGATCTGTGTGCTTTTGCCTGCACCGTCTGTTCCTTCAATTGAACAAAAGAGTCCTTGCTGATTAAGTTTTTTCATAATGAGGATAACCTATGTCGATGCAGTGTGTGTTAACGGTGGTCATATTTCTTTGAAAGGAGATTCTTACCTCTTGAGGAAGATCTTGCATATTTAACCAGTTTCTTTGTTTCTGACAACCATCACACTTAGGATCCATGGTCCCCAGACAGTAGTGGGTGTGAGGTAGATCGAGGTACTCACTGTTGTCGATATCGTTCATCTTCTCAGACATAGGGTTTCCATATTTCAGGTAGCCAGCAGTTTCTCACTCCTTTGAACATAGGAGCGATGACTTGATGGCTATATCCAGCCAGTCCAGTACCCACTGCTGTAACAAAGAAATGTTTACCGCTGGTTTGAGCGATACGCACAAACTGATCCACATAAAGCTCTATTTCACTCAGTGGTAGGGTTTTTATCTGGTGGTTCTTCGTTGGGATACCATAACTCATCCCAGCGAAGCCCAAACCTTGTCCATAAAGAGCACCGTACTCTGTGTAGGCTGTGAGGGCTGCCCCAGCCCCGTGAGCGCCCTTTAAATTTGAGCCGAAAACAAAATAGATATCATCATGCAGACTGTAGCGAAGACGGTGATCGTAGAAAGAATTTTCTACAGAAGGTAGATTTAGATAGTGTTTCATTGTATATTCCACGGATTCTATATTCAAAAGATGATGGTGTAAAATAAAAAAATAACACAACATAAACCCCATAACAGACCCCATTGAAGGAGTCTGTTATGGGTGTTGTTTGTAATGCTTCAATGTCATTGATTGTCAGCGGAAATAGATCTCGTACTTTGGCATGCGTACAAAAAGAACATCACGAGGATGGTGATTCATGATATCACAAGCTGATCGTCCTGCGTAGAGTGGTTTTCTGCTTGCAGTACAATGATTCTCAGCATTATAGAACCACTTACTGGCATCACATCCTTTTGTCAGAGAACACTGTAGACGATTTCTGGATACACGTCTGAGTCCAGCATTATACCCCACATCAGCCATGGCTAATCTCTCTTGTTGATCTGGGATCTCAAAGAGTGAGTCATAGTTTCGATTGATCATCAAGATGATGGTTCTGATTTGAAGATCAGGTCGTTGTGTGATATTGGACCAAGAGAGTTCTGAGAGCTCACGCATGTTGGCTCGTCTCATGTCAGATAGAGTATCGAAGCGAATAGAACCATCTTCACGGAACGTTTTGGTCAACTGACCCAGACCAACACCCCTCTCTCTTTGAGAACGAAGCTCGGAGGTAGCAGACCAACATCTGCTGTGTCTGAGAGAAATACAAGACTCATGTTCTATCAGTCCTGCAAAGTAATGAGGAGTGGTGAGCTCAGGCATGATCCTGAGCCCTTCGCTCTTGACGACCGGTAGGAATTGATAAGCATTAGGTGGTATGAAGGTTCTCACGTTTTGAGCCAATAGAGGTAGACTCACGAAAACCAGCAAGATGTATGTGATAAACTTTTTCATGATGATGCCTTTTGAGCTCAGAGTGACTGGTGGGTATGTGAATCCCATCAGTCACTCAAGTGCATCAGCTCACGGTAGCTGCATAGATCACGATAGCCATGGCCACTGTGTAAATGGCTGCTGCGATCATGGCTTTACCAGCCCCTTCAGAGGTCTGCATGGCTTTGTTCATGGCCACTTCAAAATCAAAGTAATCCATCAGACCCTTGCGGGTAAAGTGCAGCAGGCCTGCATACAAGATACCCTTCAAGAGAATGACAATGGTGGCCACCGTACCTGCACCGAATGGTAGGTCATGAACGATGCCGGTAGAGGGATCAGTGATCAAAGAGATCAAGATCACAAACAAAGCACCTAGACCGATATAGACTTTACGAAAACGCATTTTTAACTCCTCTTGACATACTACACGGACGTAGTCTATGGATTTCTAGCCACATTAAACACTTATGAGCGATAGACATAGGCAGATCCTCTCTGAGAATCATCTAAATATGCTCCTACTACCACTCTACTACCATCTCCTGTGATGGAGACAGAGCGGCCAAACCGATCACCAGCTACTCCATCAGCAGCTACGATCTTAGCCTCTTGAGTCCAAGTAGTACCAGACCTCACATAGACATAGGCAGATCCTCTACTAGAGTCATCATCCCGTGCTCCTACTACCGCTCGACTACCATCTCCTGTGATGGAGACAGACCATCCAAACAGATCATTAGCTGCTCCATCAGCAGCTACGATCTTAGCCTCTTGAGTCCAAGTAGTACCAGATCTCACATAGACATAGGCAGATCCTCTATTAGAGTCATCTCCATATGCTCCTACTACC
>JFJP01001198.1_pt1 | contig 37033 bp, 28 predicted proteins | sample 431651 | NCBI WGS metagenome assembly JFJP01 (sample SAMN02602958, study PRJNA72255) | Microbial mat metagenome, whole genome shotgun sequencing project. | biome: fresh water; feature: sink hole; material: water; isolation source: purple microbial (photo- and chemosynthetic) mats found in... | reverse complement strand
TATGTCGGAAGGAATGACCATGCGCTGCCGTGGATGTGGATTCGGAACCTGTTTTTTTTATACTAACGCAAATATACCTAAATAATTACTGTGGAAAGGCAAATTTCAGCGGAGATACTGGTGGTATCGCTATCTTCGGCCATACACTGTCTTAAATTCAAAGCGCAAGGTATATGACAAACAGAATACAATTGCGCTATTCTCATCCCCTCGTGGCGGATCGACCTGGTTGAGCGAGTTGCTGGCACAGATTCCGAACTCGACTGTTGCTTTCGAGCCGCTTATGCGCGGCAGGACCATCACCGACGGCAAAATGCCTGTCGAATCCAAAAAGGGCATGGAGGAGCTCGGAGAACTAGGTTTCTACTATTATCAGCCCATTCCAGACGAGGCCCGATGGCCAGAAGCCTACGATGTTTTTCATCGGCTGTTCAATCGGCAGAATTTTCCGCTTTCCGTTTACTTGGGCAATTATTCGCCTGATCTCGTTACTAAAAATCCGTATATTTTTAAATTTTGCTATGGCAATTTGCTTCTCCCTTGGGTAGCAGCAAATTTCGAGATTTCGAACCTTTTTTTGGTGCGCCACCCATGCGCCGTAGTTGCTTCGCAGATGGGACATTACGCCTGGAAATTCGCGTGGAAGCACCCACAGTTCCTCCTGCCGGAATTTCGTTACGATGATGTTTTCCGTCGGTATATCGCCGAGCTGGCCCGCATCAAGCACCCTGTCGAGAACCTGGCGGCCATGTGGGCCTTGACCGTGGATGCGGTTGTGCGGAATCCAAAGAATGATATTGCCTGGAGAACAGTTAGTTACGAGAGCCTATACCTCCAACCGGAGAAAGAACTTCAGCGGATTTTCGACTATCTCGGGCAATCGGTGCCCAATTCAGTTTTCCAAGTCCTCGAGCAGCCCTCCGACTCTACGGTAAAAGGCTCGGAGAGCTACATCCGCTCGGGTAGGCAGCTTGAGTCGTGGAAGGAGAAGCTAGGTGCAGAGAAGAGCCGTAGAGTTCTGGATACAGTCAAGGCCTTGGGCGTGGATTATTACGACCAAGGGCAAGAGCCAGATTATACGAAAATCTACAAAAACTACTAGCTGGGGCGGTATTTTTCGTTCAGCGATTTCCCGTCGAAGATTAGGCTTGCGACCTTGGCCATTCTGTTGAGGCGAGTTTCTTCACGCTTGGCTTCTGCGATATGGCCTGCGAACTCGCGTTGGCAGGCTGGGCTGAACTTGTCGAAGGCTTCCTTCAAATCCGGATTCGCCTTGAAGGCTTCTTGCATTTCTATCGGCAGTGCAACTTCCTTGCTGCGGGCGGGTTGAATCGTGAGCCCTTTTTCTTGGTTTTGCCTGGCCTCCCGCAAGTAGCTCATGACAAGCTCAGGATCGATTTCATCAACATGGTTGAATCGCCACTGCCGTAGCCCTTTCGTGGAGTCGGAGGCGGCCAACAATTTCCCGGCAGGATCGCTCAGGAATACACCCTGGTGGAACCAAAGACCAAGGTAGGATTTGAATGCGCCCAGGCCAACGACGAGTTTGCCGTTGTGCAGGTAGGCAGGGCCGCCCCATTTCACGGCTTCGACAAAACCAGCTTTCAATGCCAATTCCCGCAACAATGAAAGCCCCACGGCCCATTCGGGAGTCTCTGCAATGTATTGGTCAACGGTTTGAGCTCGTTTCATTGTCAGAATCTGATAGGTTTCGTTGAATTGAATCGCGATACGGGTGCTAAGTTCAAAGCACCATTTCAGGAATTTCACCTTCAACCCTCAAGCGCCCCTGTGTTTTGGCGACGATTTCCTCGACGCTGACCCCGGGTGCTCGCTCAAGCAGTCTGAAACCTTCTGCGCAAATTTCCAATACGGCCAAGTCAGTAACAATTTTTGTAACACATCGCACTCCCGTCAAAGGCAAAGTGCATTCATCCAATAATTTAGCGTTTCCATCTTTGTCAGTGTGCGTCATTGCCACGATGATGTTTTTGGCCGATGCGACCAGATCCATGGCGCCCCCCATCCCTTTGACGAGCTTTCCGGGCACCTTCCAACTGGCAATGTCGCCTTGGTCGCTGACCTCGAAGGCGCCCAGAACCGTCAGGTCGATGTGGCCGCCGCGGATCATGGCGAAACTGGTCGCGGAATCGAAGAAGGCGCCTCCCGGCTGTACGGTGATGGTTTGCTTGCCAGCGTTGATCAGGTCCGGGTCCTCCTGGCCATCGAAAGGGAATGGGCCGATGCCCAGCAGTCCGTTTTCGGATTGCAAAATGACTTCCATTCCTGGTGGGATGAAGTTTGCCACGAGCGTGGGTATCCCGATTCCAAGATTAACATAATAACCATCTTGCAATTCTTTGGCAATCCGTTGGGCGATTCCGTTTTTGTCAAGTGCCATTTTCTTTTATGTTTTATTGCTTGGGACGTGTGGTTCTAAACTCAATTCTTTTTTCAAAATTGGCTTGGTAGATCCGCTGGACAAATACTCCAGGCGTATGGATTTGGTTCGGGTCCAACTCCCCGAAAGGGACCAATTCTTCAACTTCGGCCACTGTAATTTTGCCGGCCATGGCCATGGCCGGATTGAAATTCGCCGCTGTTTTCCGGTAGATCAGGTTGCCGTGCGTGTCGCCTTTCCAAGCCTTCACGAAGGCGAAGTCGGCATGGAAGGCATGTTCGAGCAAGTACATTTTTCCAGCGAACTCGCGGGTTTCCTTGCCTTGTGCCACTTCGGTACCGTAGCCAGCGGGCACGAAGAAAGCAGGGATGCCAGCACCGGCAGCGCGGCAGCGCTCGGCCAGCGTCCCTTGAGGTATCAGTTCGACCTCCAGCTCGCCCGAAAGCAACTGGCGTTCGAACTCCTTGTTTTCGCCGACATACGAGGAAATCATTTTTCGGATTTGCTTTTTCCTCAATAGTTTGCCAAGCCCAAAACCGTCAATACCTGCGTTGTTTGAAATGCAGGTCAGCCCGCTAATTCCGGATTCGGCCAATGCCCCGATGCTATTTTCAGGGAGCCCGCACAGCCCGAAGCCGCCGAACATCAAGGTCATGCCATTTTGCACCCCCGATATGGCTTCCAGGGCATTTGTTACAACTTTTTTCATCTTTGGCGATTATTCTAAGGGTTCAAACACTTTTATTTCGTAACGGTTCAACACGTCAATCTCTTCGCGATCAAGTGGGTATAGCGCTTCACCTCGCATGAAGCGAAATGTATTCCTTTCAATGTTTTTGCCTTCCTCTGGGATTGACACCTTCATTTTGAAGTTGTAGAACAGGTCCAATTCGTGTTGGCTAAGACTTTCGCGGCGTAGCTCCAGCCCGAAGGTGCCTCGCGCGATGCCTAAGAATTCCCCAGAAGCAAAGGAATGGTGCGCAAATCTTTGCTTCAAGAAAAATTCATATAACTTGATGAATGAAGTCTCAAAAATTCCCTTTTGCCACATGAACGACTGCTCGTGTAGCAATTGGACATAAGTGGGCGAATACTCGCCCCGCAGATGTTTTGACAAGGTTCCGGCCATTTCATCGGGACCCGTCAACTCCAGAAAAAAGGCGTAGAACTGCCCCATGGGAACGGGCTCAATCGCTTGGAGTTTGAATTTTGCTATCAAGTAGCCATGTTTCAATTCAAACGGTTTTTCTTTTTCCATTTTTCAGATGTTAATATCCCCAGTTCAAACCGAGGTCTGTGAACGTTTGTGCCGCTGTTGACTCCGCAGCATGATATGAATTCTCATCGAGGCCCAAGTCGAGATGATGATGACGAGCAAAATCAATCAAGTAGCTGGTTTTCAAGTTGCCTACAAGTTCATCTTTTGCCATTGGACATCCCCCAAGGCCATTGATCACCGAGTCGAACCGGCGGCAGCCATGCTGGAAAGCGGCTGCTACCTTTCCATGCCAGTCGTCTGGCCGCGCGTGCAGGTGGAGTCCTAGCTCCACCCGTTCGAAGCGTGGTTTAAGTTCAGCGAACAAATCGCTGATTATCTTGGGATTAGCAGTCCCGATTGTGTCCGCCAAGCTGATTACTTCCACTCCCATAGCCACCAACTTCTCAGACCAGAACGCGACCTGTTCAGGACTGTAGTCTTCGCCGTAGGGATTACCAAAGGCCATTGAGATGTAAACAACGGCCCTTTTGTTGTTTTTTTGGCAGATTTCCAGAATTTCGGCGGTGGTATTGATTGATTGTTCTATGTTGGAATTGATGTTGCGTTGCAAGAAGATCTCGGAGATGGAGAAAGGGAATCCGAGGTCGTCTATCGCCTCGAAAGAAGCCGCCTCGCGTGCTCCTCTGGCGTTGCCCACGATGGCCAGCAGGCGCGTGTTCGAGCCACTTTTGTCCAACATCTTCACTAGCTGGGCGGTGTCCTGCATTTGCGGAATGGCCCTGGGCGATACGAAGCTGCCAAAATCCAAGCTGTCAAAGCCCACGCGCAGCAAGGCGTTAAGCAAACGGGCCTTGGCATGGGTTGGAATCCAGTATGGAAGCCCTTGCATGGCGTCTCTCGGGCATTCAACAATCTTCAGAATTGGGTATTCCATTCGCGCGAACGTTTGCGCGAAGATAATCAGATTGAAGGACAGTGATACCCTAAGTCAGTTCGATTATTCATTGAAGGCGTGAGTGCCGGAAAAAAAAATAACCGCCTGGGAGGCGGTTATTTGGAAAATGTTGGCCCACAAGGACTCGAACCCTGAAAAACAGAACCAGAATCTGCTGTGTTACCAATTACACCATGGGCCATTGCCGTTTTGCTCGTTAGCGACGCGAATATAAAGCTAGGAAACGAACCGCGCAAGAGTTTTGACAAAAAAAACGCGAGGCAGGCAAATTTTTAACTATCTTCGCATTGCGATAAAAGAGATTGTCGTTCCAATTCTCTGATTATCAATATTTTGTTTATTCCCAACCAAGATTTTTGTCAGAATGGCTTACAATAGATTGAACCTCATAGGCGGATGGCTGACGTTTTTTGTGTCCGCGCTAACGTATCTGCTGACTTTGGAGCCGACAGCCAGCTTCTGGGATTGTGGCGAGTTCATCACATCGGCCTTCAAGTTGCAAGTAGGCCACCCGCCAGGAGCACCCTTGTTCATGATCGTGGCTCGCGTTTTCACGCTATTTGCTTTGGACGATTCGGCTTTGGCAGCCGTCATGGTCAATGCCATGTCTGGCCTTGCTAGCGCCTTCACCATTTTATTCTTGTTTTGGAGCATAACCCATCTTACCAAGAAGATCATCAGTCCCCAAACCAATCCGAATGGCGAAGGAATGGAATTGGGGCAAAAAATTTCGATTCTGGGAAGTGGCCTGGTTGGAGCTCTGGCTTATACTTTTTCCGATACATTTTGGTTTTCGGCTGTCGAGGGCGAAGTCTATGCTTTCTCTTCCTTGTTTACCGCATTGGTTTTCTGGGCGATACTCAAGTGGGAAAACATCAGCGATGCGCCAGGAGCCAACCGCTGGTTGATTTTGATCGCGTATTTGATGGGCTTGTCCATCGGGATACACTTGTTGAACTTGTTGGCGATTCCGGCCATAGTCTTTGTTTATTACTTCAAGAAATACACTGTTTCTCGCAAAGGAATATTGATTGCATCCTTGGTCGCTGTTGCACTGTTGGGTTCTGTCATGTACGGGATCATTCCAGGCGTTATCCGTTTGGCATCTCTCTTCGAACTTGCTTTCGTGAATGGATTTGGAATGCCCTACAACACAGGTGTTTTCGTCTATGCTCTGCTTTTGGTTTCGGTCTTGGTTATTGGCCTCTACTGGAGCTACACCCGTGGTAAAGTATTAGTGAACACCATTTTGCTGTCGGTAACTGTCATATTGATCGGTTATTCTTCCTTCGCCATGATTGTCATTCGTTCGGGTGCGAATCCACCTATGGATGAGAACGATCCGGAGAACGTCTTTGCGTTGATGTCTTATCTCAATCGGGAGCAATATGGCGACAGGCCCTTGATTTATGGACAGTATTACAGTGCGCAAATCGTTGAGGAAGGCCAAGGGAAACCAGTTTATGTAAAGCGCGATGGAAAATACGTCGTCGCAACTGTTCAGCCGGATTACAAGTTTGACCCAAAATTGAGCACATTATTTCCGCGGATGTACAGTTCCAATCCGAGCCACGTTTCAGCATACGTGAGCTGGGGCGGTGTCAGCGGGCGCACAATCGTAACCCAGAATCGTTACGGGGAGACCGAAACTTTGGTGAAGCCTTCCTTTGGCGAGAATTTGGCTTTCTTTTTCAAGTACCAGGTTGGGCACATGTATTTTCGCTATTTCATGTGGAATTTTTCAGGTCGCCAAAACGACAACCAGAGCCACGGTGGCATCATTGATGGCAATTGGATTACCGGTTTCGATTTTTTGGATAGCATTTTCCTTGGTCCCCAGGTCGCTTTGCCTGCGCACATGTTAGAGCATCCAGCCCGGAACCGTTATTTTTTGCTTCCTTTGTTTTTGGGAATTGTCGGATTGATGTTCCAATTGTCACGTTCTGGGAAAGAGTTTTCAGTCGTTATGTTGCTATTTTTCTTTACTGGCATAGCCATTGTCATATACTTGAATCAGACACCGTACCAGCCACGGGAGCGCGACTACGCGTACGCGGGATCTTTCTATGCTTTTTCCATCTGGATAGGGATGGGGGTTGCAGGTCTATGGGCCAGTCTTCGAGAGCGTTTGGGCCGTGACGCCGCCGCCGCCTCCGTTGTCAGTGTGCTTGCAATGGCTGCCGTACCCGGTCTGATGGCTGCTCAAAACTGGGATGATCACAATCGGTCTGGGCGATATACCGCAAGGGATTTTGCCATCAATTTTCTAAATTCTTGTGCTCCAAACGCAATATTGTTCACTTATGGTGACAACGATACCTTCCCGCTTTGGTATGTCCAGGAGGTTGAAGGAATCAGGACAGATGTTAAAGTTGTCAACCTGAGTTTGTTGGGCACGGATTGGTACATCCAGCAGATGCGTCGCCAGTCCTATGACGCAGCGCCTGTGCCCATGGGAATACCGCAAGAACGTTATACGGTTGGAACGCTCGATGTTGCCTACGTCATCGAGCGCGTTCAAACAGCGGTCGAGTTGCGTGAGGCTCTGGATTTCTTGGCTAACCCTGATCCTACGACCAAAGAGATTCCCCAATACGGTCAAATTGAGCACATGCCCGCTCGACGGTTTTTCATGTCTGTCGATAAGCGCAAAGTCATTGAGAACGGAACCGTCCTGCCCGAAGATGCTGAGCGAGTTCTGGATACATTGTCGTGGGCAATATCAAACAACTATTTGACAAAGAGTGATATAGCTGTTCTTGATATCATTGCCTCCAACGAGTGGGAGCGTCCAATCTATTTTGCGACGACCCAATCTCAAAGCTCTTTCTTGGGTCTGGAGAAGTACTTGAAACTGGAAGGTTTTGCTTATCGCCTGGTACCTGTTTCAGCACAAGCTGATGGCTTGGGTTTTGGAGAGGTTTCTGAAGATATCATGTATGCAAACATTACCAATCCCGAGCGTTTCAAGTGGGGGCGAATTGGTGAAGCGGGTGTGCATGTTGATGAGCAAAACCTTAGAACGACTCGTGTCATGGCGTTTTACGACACCTTCGCTCGGCTGTCGCTCAAGTTGGCGGGCGAGTCAGACCATGAGCGCGCCGTAGAGGTTTTGGATTTGCTGTTGCTGAACTTCCCATCCGAGAAATTTCCAAGGGGAAGCGATTTTCTGCCTGTTTTCCAGGCATATCTTGAGGCGCGTGCCTACGACAAGGCACTTGCCTTGGGGCAAGAGATGGTTGCCAATTCCCTGGATTGGATGGCATTTTTTGAGCGTCTTAGCATTAGCCAGCTTGCGGCCAGTGGTCTCGACTTGCGTACCCAGTTGGCTGTTCTTGGCCAAATCGCTAACATCACCCAAGACGGCCCCCTGTCTGACTTGCACCAGCAGGCAGGCGAATCCTTCAACCAATACAACGAGCTCTTTTCAATGAAACTGGGCGCTCCCATTTACTAGAAACGTCGGCCCTAGGTTCTGTCTATTTGTGAAGGTACGCCCAATCCATTGAGGGACAAGTATTTAATCACCATTTTTTCCATCTTGAAATGGACGAAAGAGCTTGCTCCTTGATCAAGGGTCGCGACGCAAGATAGCTTTTTGAGATACCAAAAGTGGAAAGCTGGAAACCGCTGGAATTAGTTCACCCTCTTCGGTGGCGCGGCCGCCTGTGCTCTTTGCATCGGACCGCCTGGCCATGCTGATTTCAAAGCCCAACAGCGTGTCGTTGAGGAGGCAATATTGGCTATGCAACAAACTTCCTTCCACCTCAAATATGCTATTGAGGCAGTCCATCGCGTAGAAGGCGTCAAGCACGATTGAATTTCCCTCGTCAATCAAAAAACGACCTCCCGAGGTATCGAGCGCCTGGAGCGTGTAGTCGCGTTTGTCCAATGTGCCATACTGGATGGACCAAGACCAGGTGTTGTCATGGATAGGCTTGATAACCAATGACATGGGGATATGTTGGGTTCCGTTGCCAACGATTTCGAGCGATCCTGCCCAACGACCTGTCCATGCAAGTGGAAGTTCTTGGGCACTTGTGTTTCCAAGCGCCAGGGATAGCATGAGCAGGGTTAGCTTGTATTTTCTATTCATGGCAGAATCCAATTGTTCAGTTCTCGATGTTTGTGAAATAGTCTAATTTTATATTCCATGGCATGCTGCTGCTGGCTAATGCCATCAACAGCATGATGGGATGTTGCCATATTCGGACTTTTCAGAAGAAAATCCCATACCTACGCATAGATTAACATCAATAACTACCAATCCATGTCGGTTGTTTTCAGTCGCGAGAATGGGTTGGCCCCCAAAAAGGCAAAAGCAAACTACAGCGGGAACCGCAACGGGTCGATGTTTTCGCTAAACGCCAACCATCTTTCACCGTGCCTTGAAAACGCTTGTCCTGTAACATGCGAGCTACCTTAGCTCCAATCGACGCAAGACCTCTTGGCATCGCTGCGGTAGAGTTTGCGGCAATAGGTGCTAAGCAGCAGTTCGCTATCAAAAGTCATGCGTAGGGTCAAGGCTGGATCACCCAGATTTTTGCCTGCTCAAAGTCAGCGAAATATTTTGTCTCAACAGGTGGCGCGTATTCATCCTGGGCGTCTTCGATGGCCTGTTCAACGGATAGTTGGGAGATGAAATCTTGGCTCATGACAATCGCGAATTTCTTGAATTTGGGATTCATGAACGCTTCCATCACGACAGGCGTAAGTTTTTGTTGCACATCCGGATGAAGGCTGTAGAGCATCTGCCTTAGGTCTGAAACGCAGCCTGAGGGATTGCAAGCTTTGGCCCTTTCCGTCCATATGCGTACCATGTCGAAATAGGTCTCGTCGTCGATGTTTTCGGTCTCCGTTGTCCACTTGTCGAACATGACTTGAGTTTCGTGGTCAAACACAATTTCAAGGAATGGATTTTTTTCGAGTGTTTCCATGCTGTTGTGAATTCGTTGTCTTTGGATTGATCAATTTGAATGCCTTAAAATTAGAAAAAAAAACTTCGAAAGCAATATCTTTGAAGATTTTAGGTTTTGTTAACGCATTGCATTTTCAGTTTTGCCGCCAAAGGGTTTAATAATTGCGTATCTTCAACTAAAATTCGAGCATGAACCGTTTCTTCGGATTTCTTATTTTGGGAGCTTTTGCCGTTTTCGCAAGTTGTAGCAAAGATACGACCGTATTGTTCATGAACAAGCCCTTGGATACCGCGGTTACGCACCAAAGCGTTAGGGAACTTAGCTGGGTCCTTTTTGAGAATAGACTCCTGAAAGTTCCCCCCAAGAAAGCCTTGACTTTGGTGAAAAATTCCCAAAAGTTGGTTGTCATGGAAGGTTATTTTGTTGGGCACTATTCTGCCGGCTATCATTTTGTTTCCAATTTCTCCGATCCGCTAACCCCTGGCACTTGGACCTTTATGGACCGCGACAGCACTTGCATTTATGTCATGGGGGGTGAGCCCGAAAACCTCAACCTTTTTGACTTGCACGATCGAGGTGAGGCCATGTTGTTGAATGCGAGAATCCACAAGCGGCAAGGTCGTATTTACCTGGAGTACATTTTTGGCGCCCGGATGGCTGCCATTGAACGGATTCGCCGAGGAATGAAATGACAAGGAAGATCATTCATATCGACATGGACGCGTTTTTCGCCTCGGTCGAGCAACGGGACCATCCCGAATTGCGAGGAAAGCCAGTTGCCGTCGGGGGGGCTGGAAGGCGAGGTGTGGTGGCGGCGGCCAGTTACGAAGCGCGTGCCTCCGGTGTACGTTCGGCCATGCCTGGAAGCCTTGCTGCCAGATTGTGTCCTGATTTGATATTCGTGAAACATCGTTTTGATGTTTACAAGGACGTTTCGAGGCAGGTGATGGATATTTTCCATCGCTTTACCGATCTGGTCGAGCCGCTTTCCTTGGACGAAGCATTCCTGGACGTTTCAGACCCGAAAGAAGGGCCTGCTTCAGCCACTTTGTTGGCCAAAATAATTCGAGAGACGATTTTGAAGGAAACTCAATTGACAGCCTCTGCCGGTGTGTCCTACTGTAAGTTTCTCGCCAAGATCGCGTCGGGTGTCAAAAAGCCTAACGGCCAGTATGTGATTTTGCCCCATGAGGCGTTGGCTTTTCTCGAACAGTTGAAAGTTGAAAGTTTTTTTGGTGTTGGTGAAAAGACTGCCCATAAAATGCACAAAGTTGGTATATTCAATGGCAAGGATTTGAAGGAAAGGAGCAGAGGGGAAATTGAGAGGCTATTCGGCAAATCTGGCAGTTTTTTTTACCAGGTCGTCAGAGGCGTCGATGAAAGGCCGGTGATTCCTTACCGAGAAAGGAAGTCGGTCGGGGTAGAGCATACTTACCTCAACGACATTGGGCAGGGCCCCGAGATGGTCCATAAGATTGAAGAGCTTGCCGAGGAACTCATGCGCAGGGCATTGGGAAAAGAACGCCCTGGTCATACCTTGACCCTAAAAGTGAAATTCTCTGATTTCCATACTATTAGCCGCAGTCGGACTTTGCATAAGCCATTCAAGGATGCCCCGGAAGCCTTGCGAGTGGCCTTGGATTTGCTCGAAAGCGCAGAACTTGGGCGCCGGTCTGTTCGGTTGTTGGGTTTGCAGCTTTCCAATTTGGCGAGCAACGACGTTGATGCGGGCAACGTTCCTGCCGGCATCCAGTTGAAATTGCCTTTCAATGAGTTTAATTCTTGAGCGATGGGTCTAATTTTTCTTGTTGTGCATTTGTTGGCTTCGCTGTTCATGCTTGGTGTGATTTGGTTTGTTCAAATCATTCATTATCCTTTGTTTCGATTGATTCCTGACGACATTTTTGGGCCTTATGAGGCCGAGCATATGCGCCTAATCCTGAGTGTTGTAACCCCCATGATGTTTGTCGAAACACTGAGTGGATTTGCCCTGTTGTTTTTCCACTGGCCTGGCAATGTGATGAATAGCTTCTTGTTGAACCTGGCATTGCTGTTCTTGATTTGGCTTTCCACCTTTCTGTTGCAGGTTCCGGCGCATTTCCGGCTTCGTCGCAAAAAGAATGAGCAAGATTTGCGGCTTCTCTTGCTTAGCAACTGGCTGCGTGTTTTGCTTTGGTCGGCAAGGTCCGTTTTGCTCATGTTTGTTGTTTTTCAAATTTCTAATCTGTAAATACCTATTTCATGAAAAACCTACTTGTCTTGTTGGCCCTGGTTTTTACTTTTCCGTCGCAGGGCACAACGCAGTGCTTTTCGCCAGTCTTGATCTTGGAGTCTGCCACGGCAATCGAGTCCCTGCTAACGGATTGCAAGAAGAGTGTTTTTGTGCAAGTCCTTCCCAACGAGCAACCCGCCATGTATCAGAATTTTCGGGGTGAGACGCTTTCGGGTTATGACTTGGCGGATGCCTATGCTCTAGTGACCTTCTTCACCAATGGGAGTCGGCTGGTGATGATGGAAGTAGAGCGCTTTGAAGCCGAAAAGTCCATCGAAAGACATTTTTTCGATTCCGGTGAGCTGGTTCTCTCTCAAATCGCAGTTGCGCAGACGAGTTCTTTGGGCGGCCCTCAACGTTTCGAACTTTCGATCCTGTTGTACGAATCAGGCAGAAACCTAGAGCATCGTGTCGGTGTTATTAATTCGCAAGATACCATGAATCAGTTGCTTGATGGTTACTACCAATTCGATTTGGCAGCACCGGAGTCTGGTTTTATCCACCGTTCGGCCACTGATCTGGCGGCCTGGTTTTCCGCCCGCCACCTTCGATAGGTTTGCACAATTCGTTTTTTTTTCATCTTAGATGTGCTATTTTTACAAAAAAATGATTTATGACGGCATTTCCCACTGAAATTTTGGAAGCTGGATACCATAGTGGTCTTCTGAGTCAAGACGACAAGGCGAAACTCCGAACCTGGGTGAAGTCCCAGTACCAGGATTCTAATTTCTTGGCGCGTGTTCAAGAGCAAATTTTTGATTATGTACTAGCCAAATTTGAGTTGCCTGAAATGTCAATGGCTAAACATCATATTTTATTTATCAAGGAGGTTGTTCGATACGTTTCAATAATTGCCAACCATGAAGGTTCAAAGGTTTTCTTTAGCCCGGGGAGAGCTTGTCTTGACACCATTTCTCAGGCCATTGCATCTGCTACCAAAAGCATTGATGTTTGTGTTTTTACCATAAGCGACGATCGGATCGCCAGCGCGTTGCAGCGCCAGCACGCCAGGCGGGTCTCCGTTCGTATCTTATCCGACAATGATAAAATTTTCGATTTAGGCTCTGATATTCAAAGGCTTTCCAAAATCGGGATTCCAGTCAGGTTGGATCGTGGCCAAGGACACATGCACCATAAGTTTGCTGTTTTCGATCACAAGACAGTCTTGACAGGCAGCTACAACTGGACACGCAGCGCCGAGACCTCCAACAATGAAAATATCATTGTTACGGTTGAGTCGTCAGTCGTGAAAGCCTTTGAGGAGGAATTTGATTTGCTTTGGTCTCAATCCGTAGCGTTGCAATGAGCACATTTCTGACGGATGATAAGTTTCGGAGTAGTGTTTATTACCGCATTTTGCTATTGCTTTGGCTGGGCAATCTTGTTCTCGCGGCTATTGTTTTTTTTCACCTACTACCCGCCGAGGCCCAATCGAACTTGGTCTTCGTGCATGTTTTTCTCGGGCTTTTGCTGCTGATTGCCAGTGGTTTCGCTTTTGTCCGGGGACGTGCAGTAGCGGCGGACTCGATACGAGAGCAGCCTTTGGCCGAGATCCTGCTCGACAATGCTCCTTTGGCAATTTGGGCATTCGACAGAGATTTCAGATTGCTTTTTTTCAATGAGGGCTTCAAATCATTTTGCAAGCTCTTCCTCCGCCTTGAGCCTCAAAAAGGCATGAATTTTAACTCGGTTGCATTATCTACTAGTTCGGATGTTTGGCAGAAGGCCTACGCGAGGGCATTTTTGGGCGAGACGGTCGAAATTGAGGATACATTTGTTTTGGGAAGCAACACTTTGCATTCTTCAACTAGGGTAGTTCCCATCAAGGATGATGGAAAAGTGATTTATTTGCTGTTGATCAGTTCGGATGTTTCCGACAAAAAGAGAGCCGAACAGTCCCTCATGGAGAGCAACCAGCGGTTGACAATGGCCTTGGGTGCCGTAACGGATGGCCTTTACGAGTGGTATCCCACCGACAACCGTGTTTTCTTTTCCCAACGGTGGAAAAGCATGAGGGGATACGAGGAGCTAGAGATTGAGGACAGGCTCGAAAATTGGAGCAAATTGATACATAGTGCTGATTTAGAACGCATCCAGAAGACCATACGAGCCTTTATCAAAGGCGAAATCGATCGTCCGGTGATGGTATATCGTTCCCTTCATAAAGATGGAACCTACCGATGGATCCAGGACTCGCCCATGCTTTTGAGGGATGCCAATGGCCGAGTGGCCAGGTATGTCGGTGCCAACACGGACATCACTGACAAAATCACACAGCGCCAAAAAATTCAAGAACAGTTTCAAAACATCGAAGAAAAAAACAGGAAACTTGAATCTTCATACAGCGACTTGCAGAAAGCTATTTGGCAAATACAGAATCATGAGCGACGTTATCGTCTATTGGCTGAAAACACCTCCGATATCATCTCTCTCTTTGATGATAAGATGAGTGTCAAATACACTAGCCCCGCCGTCAAGTGGATTCTGGGTGTGAATCCAGAAGATTTGCCTTTGGAATATGGAATATTTGGAATGTTGGAAAACTCTGATATGCAGCGTTTGCAATGGTTGCTTTCTTCAAGGACCGACTCTAGCGATGCAAGTCAAGTATTTTTAATGTGTTTGATGGATCACCACGGCAATAGCCAATGGTTGGAGACAACTTTCGATTTTATTGAAAGAGCTGGTGGCCAGGAGAAACGGATTGTCGCGAAGACCAGGCTAGTAACGCAGCGGGTTCAGGCGCAATTAAAATTGGAACAGAGTGAAAGCAATTTCAGAAATGTGTTCAACCACGCTGCGAACGGAATGCTTTTGATCGATGGCCAGTCCTTGATTCTGGCTGCGAATTTTGCGATCCAGCGTTTCACTGGGCGAACTGCCGAGCAAGTGATTGGTCGTCCCGTAACAGATTTTTTCCTTTCTTGGGATGTTCCGAACATGGCCGAAGTGGCGGAATGGAGCAAGGCGATGGGCAAGCCTAAGGCCTTCGAAAGCAGGTTGACCAATTTGCGAGGCCATACCTACGAAGTCGTCATTGACCTGAGCCCAGTTTTCAACAGCGATAAATTGGCTTTCGTCATTGCTCAAATTCAAGACATTACAAAGAGAAAGCAAGCCGAGGCTGTACTGTTGAAGGCAAAGAGGAATGCAGAGGCTGCCAACAGCGCCAAGTCGGTCTTCCTGGCCAGCATGTCCCATGAAATACGAACCCCGCTCAATGCCATCATTGGTTTTTCCGAGATTTTGAAGTCCCAAGTAACCGATCTCAAGGCCGACCGCTATCTCGACGGCATCGTTACCAGCGGTCGAAACCTGCTGTTGCTCATCAATGACATCCTTGATTTGTCCAAAATTGAAGCTCGGAAGCTGAGTCTGCAAGCAAGCCCAAACAAGTTAGCTGATTTGATTGACGACATTGTGAAGTTGTTCAGCCTGCAAGCTGAAAGGAAAGGCATAGCTCTTCGCGTCGAGACGCTTAGCAATTTGCCCGACTTTGCCTATTTCGACCAAGTACGACTAAGACAGGTTTTGTTTAATGTTGTTGGAAATGCTGTCAAATTTACCCAGAAAGGTTTTGTTGTCATTCGCATCCATCACCAGCAGTCAAAAAAGCCAGAGCACATCCATTTGTCTTTTGAAGTTGAAGATTCGGGTCCTGGCATCGACCCCAGAATGACAAAGGCGATTTTCCAACCCTTCGTGCAGGGTGACTTGGGGGCGCAAGTAGCTGGTGGAACGGGTCTTGGCTTGGCCATTTCAAAACGGCTCGTCCTCATGATGAATGGCGAAATCACGGTCGAGAGTCGTCCTGGCGCTGGGGCTGTCTTCACGGTTTCCCTGCGCGACGTGCGTGTTCATAACCAAATAGTTCCACTTGCCCAGGGCTTGCCTCCCATCCCTGTTTTGAGCAGGAAAGCGCGCATTTTGGTGGTCGAAGATGAACCCATCAACCACCTTGTCGTCGCGGGGATGCTCGATGGCTATCCGGTTCTGATTGAAGAGGCGCCCGACGGGATTGTGGCGCAGCAAGTCTGCCATGAACGGCAGTTTGACCTGATAATGATGGACTTGCACATGCCCAAGAGCAATGGTTTGGATGCTGCCAAGGCCATTAGGTTGGCTGGTCTTAACCGCTTGACCCCTATCTGGGCCTTCACTGCTCTCGAAAGGCGCGAGAACGACAAGCTGCCGGTGGTGTTTCAGGACTGGCTTTCCAAGCCTTTGGACCGCAATGTCTTCATTGTCAAGATTAACCAGCTTTTCCAGCGGATGCAATCTGATTCAAGCATCGAGTTTCGCAGCCCGAGTTTCTGGGTTCCGGCAGAGGAAAGAGCAGAAATTTCCGCATTATTCCAACAGGTCATAGCCAATAATGACATTGACGAAATCACTCTCTTTGCCAAGCGTCTTCTTCAATCTGCTGAAAATGAAGGTATTGATTCGCTTCGCGAATATGCCAATCGCTTGCTGCAAAGCGCGGAGTCTTTTGATATTTCAAACATAATGAATCTGCTCGACAAATTCGACCCTCAACCTGCTGGAAATTTATGAAGATGAACACGCATTCGCATGGCAAAGTTCTTATCGTGGACGACAATGTCCAGAACATCCAAGTCATTTTGGGCACCTTGAAGCCTGAAAATCTGAAGGTCAGCTTTGCAACGTCGGCCAAGGAGGCACTGAAGGTCGCGCACAGCAGCCCGCCCGATTTGTTCTTGCTTGACATCCAGATGCCCGAGATGGATGGCTTCGAGTTGTGCAAAATCCTCAAAGACAGCTCTGTGCTTTGCCACATTCCTGTCATCTTTCTGACTGCTCGCTCTGAGAACCATGATATTGTACGAGGTTTTAATCTCGGGGCTGTTGATTATGTTACAAAACCTTTCCAGAAGAATGAGTTGCTCAAACGCGTTCAGACCCATATCGAGCTCAAACGTTCGCGGGATATCATCCACCTGCAGGCCATTGAGCTTGAGCGGCGGAATGCTCTGTTAGAAAATGCTCTGAGTGCTAAAGATAGGCTGCTTTCCATCCTTGCCCACGATTTGCGAGCGCCGCTGGGCAACATCAAGACTTTGCTGGGCATGATTCGGGACAAGCATTTTTTCCAAACCCCGGAATCCAAGGACAAGGTCATTGACAGAATATCCTCGATAACCGAGGCGACTTTCGAGCTGTTGGAAAAACTTGTGGATTGGTCCAAGAAACAGATGGGAGTTGGCAAGTCTGCTATTGAAATATTTGACATTGCGGAATGCCTTTCGGACATGCTCAAATGGAAGGACGCTGAACTGGGCGAGCGTCGCATCAAGGTGCATTGCCAGGTGCCCGCCATCAAAATCAGCGCCCAGCGCGACATGTTCGAGGCGGTCCTGCGGAACCTTTTCGGCAATGCCATGAAGTTCTCGCACGATGGAGGTTCGCTCTGGCTCGCCGCCGAGGCAAGGGGCGAAGATCTTCTCATCTCCATTCGTGACGAGGGCGTCGGCATTGACCCTGAAATCCTTGAGGAGCTCAACCGAAAGCAGAAGTTCATCAGCACCGAGGGGACCCATCAGGAGAGGGGCTCGGGCCTGGGGCTTTTTCTGATTCGCGACTACATTGAAGGCAGTGGAGGAAGCCTTGATATTTCCAGCCAGAAGGGAATTGGCACTCAAGTGAAGGTTTTTTTGCCAGGCATTGCTCGCAATGACGAATTGATAAGGGTATGATTTTCAGCAGGTTTTCTTTTGTTGAAAAAAAAGTGTTTTTTTTCGGCTTGATTATTTGGAATTGTCGAAACCTCGGTTTATATTTGCACCCGCTTTCTGGAATTGGCCCATGGTGTAATCGGTAACACAGCAGATTTTGGTTCTGTTTTTCAGGGTTCGAGTCCTTGTGGGCCAACCAATTCGCAGAGAAAGAGCCACCAGCAACGGTGGCTCTTTTTTCATTTCAAGACACCATTCGCATGGGAGAGGTTGTGTCGTACATCGAAGCGCTTCCTTATGAGCAAGCTGAGCTTTGCCTCTTGCTGGACGATTTTTTTGCCAGGGAGCTTCATCTTTCGAGCAAAATTTCCTTCCGGATTCCCTTTTATTATGGTCGTTCTTGGGTCTGCTATCTGAATCCCAGGAAGGATCTGTCGGTAGAACTTTGCTTCCTAGAGGGGCCCAAGCTGGTCAATATCAGCGCTTTGCTGGCGAGCAGAGGACGAAAGATGGTCGTCGGAATGCTGCTGCGCCCTGGCGGGCCCCTGCCCTGGGACGAGATTCGCGCCGTGGCCTTCGAGGCGCTTGCCCTGGACCGCGCCAAGCCCATCCGGAAAGCCAAGCCATGAGCGCGCCCACGTTTGCCGAAATCTGCCGCGCCTTGCCAGCGATGCGCCTGAGCCTCTTGCGCGAGCAGGGCTTCGATCCTGCACACATGGGCTTCAACGACAACTACTACCGGATGCTCGAGGAAGACCACACCCGCATGGACGCCTTCCGCGAGGCCTTCGCATGGCACGACTTGCGCGGGAAAGTCGTCTGCGAGGTCGGAGTCGGGCGGCTGGCGCTGACGCGGATGTTCCTGGCCGAGGTCCGGCACGCCTACCTCATCGAGAGCAACCCCGAGCTGTTCGACTACATTCGCGACGAGCTGGCCCGGAGCGGCTTCAGCCACAAAGTGACGCTGATTTTCCAAAACGCATACGAGGTTTCCCTGCCCGAACCTGTTGATTGTCTGATAGGTGAGCTGATGAGCATCTTCTGCGCCAACGAGCACCAGGTCCCCATCATGCGCCACCTCCGGCGCTTCCTCAAGCCCGGCGGGGCCATGATTCCCTTCGAAATCCGCGACCTAGCGCAACTGGCCCAAGCCCGTTTCGAGGACGGCCAGGCGCATTACCCCATCGCCTTCACCCGCTTTCTGCCCACGCTGTTGAGCAACCTTGTCGAGCTTCGCCGCATGGATCTTCGCCATTGGGACCCGCCCACCGACAGCCTGTCCGGGCCTGGGGCCGAAACCCCTTGGGGCCAGATGCCCGCCTGCCCCATGCTCCACGCGCAATGCCCAGCCGTGCCCATGCTCAGCGGACGGGCCAACGCCTTGCTGCTGCATTCGTGGGTGAGCCTCGCTCCGGGCGTCCACTTCACCGGCACCGACTCGCTCATGCCGCCGACCGTCATCCGCCTCGCCCGCGAGGTTTCGCTGGTCGAGGGGCAGGAGGTCCTGCTTGCCGCTTCCTATCGCCATGCCGATTCGCTCGACCAGGCCCGTTTTTGGGTCGAGGAAAGGCGCGATTCTGCCGTTTGATTCTTTTTTGGGGGTGCTATTGCTTGCGGCTTTGGGACTAGTCGCCCGGTTTCTCGCTCTTTTTCGGTCAAATTCGGCGGCGTTGGCTTTTTGGTCAAAAAATATCCCATTGGGAATCAAGATTTTGGGAAAAAGTTCAAAAAAAAGTAAGCAAAAGGTTTGGAGGCACGAGAATCCTTCTTATATTTGCATCCGCTAAGACAAAGGGGGTGTAGCTCAGTTGGCTAGAGCGCTTGCATGGCATGCAAGAGGTCAGGAGTTCGATTCTCCTCATCTCCACTCAAAAAAACCGCTTCTCAAAGAGGCGGTTTTTTTGTTTTGTTCCATTACCATTGCACATGCTCGGACTTCGTTCCAGGCCAGAAGTTTGCGCCCGAGCAGGGCAAGGGCGCTTCAGAAGCGCTCCTTGTCGCGGAAAGGCAGTCGGTAGAGAGTGCCAAAACCCACGTACCAAAGGTGCTTGTGGCGCTGGTAGGTTTCCAGGTCGATGTTCTCGAAATAGCTGGACGCGTCGAAGAAGACTTCGGAGCGAGTGACCTGGAGGTAGCTGGCCCAATTGGCGTGGGTCAATATCTTGAGCTTGAAGCCGTAGCCGATGCTGTGCAGCGATTGGAAATAGTCGCGCGCCGGTTTGCCCACTGCCTGGTCGAATACGGGATCTTCGAGGAAATGGAATTGCGAGAAGTACAGCGTTGGGCTAAGGCGCAAATAATGCCAACGGCTGGGCAGGTCATATTCGAGCAAGGCTCCCCAGTGGAAAGCCTTGTCGAGCCAGTCGATGCTGTTCGGGAAATTGTACCGGATGATGGAGTCCAAGCCTACGTTGTAGCGTGTTTCAAACTTGATTTCCGAAGAATACTGCAGCCGCTCGATTCCGGCAAAAAGGCCGAGGCTAAGGCGCTTCTTGCTGATGGTCAGCCCCGTTTGCAAGTGCATCCCGCTAAGCACCCTGCCGATGTATTCCGAGAAGTAGAGGTCGGAGACCCTTTGTGGGGCGAAGCGCATCTGGATTCGCCCGGAGGGGTTGAGGTAGGTCAAGAAGAAGTTCGCGGCCCATTCGTGGTCGGAGTCGATCCAGCCCAGGGATGCCTCTCGGCGCTGGGCGAAGAGCGCCATTTCCTGGTAAGGGACGGCTTCCTGCGCTTCGGGCTTGCTGATGCTGAGCAGGAACTTGCCGGCCTCGCGGTCGTAGATGGGAAACTCGGCCCAGTTCTGCTCGCCCTCGAACACGTGCGGAGGGCCGTCGTCACGGAAGTCGCGGTTGTTGTTGCGGTCGATGTGGTAGCAGAGCAGCGTATCCTGTTCGAGGCTGATGAGCACCACGTTGACGATGTTGTTCTGCCGAATGTCCGACTTGCGCAGGCAGTGCAGGAACACGAAGGTATCCTGCGCCTGGGCGAGGTCCGGGTAGCGGAGCGTGAAGGTTTCGTTGGGGATGTAAACCCTCGGCGCGACCATCTGGAAATCAAGCGTGTTGACCGTCGGGAAGGCTGGGTCGATCTCCATGACGGGATATTCGTCCGACTGGGCGGCGGTAAGGCTGGCGCAGACCCAAAAAACACTGGCCAAAAGTAAGCGTTTGTTCATGGGTGAATTTTGTTTTTTGCCGATGGATCAGGGCAGTACGTTTTTCGTGCTTCTGCCTGCCCAAAGATATTCTATTTTCTGTCTCATCCTAAGCGGCTTCATACATGTCGAGTCCACAAACCTGGTTCCGCATTTTGAGACCCAAAAATCAGATTCCACAAACTCTTTGTCGAGATTGGCATCAAATGGAAAACGGATGACGGGTTGACGTTGAAATTCAATGGCTTATTCGTGGCCCCACGTCAATTTCGAACCCCTACCGCCCATAGGAGGGCAAAATCCCAAATCATCGAGCAGACCGATGCGCACCAAATCGATCAAAACATTGGCGTCGTTGATGGCGATCTTCATAACAGGCGCAAGTTTTCTTCGAGTTGCTGCAAGGGCGTGTTGGCCAACTCGGCGAGCTTGCTTCGCGAAATGATTTGCTCGGCGTAGGCCCTGTACAACAAGTGGTTGAATCGTTCCGACTTTTCTTTGCCTCTGTATTGGCCAAGTCCAACTTCTTTTATGCTTTCTTGCGTACCTTTTATGAAGATCCAAAATCTTTTCGCACTTTCTGCTGATATGATGTTCAGCTCTTTGGCTCTGAAAACAAGGGCTTGCAACGATATTCCATACTGTTCTTTGATGTCGATCAATTCATTCAGAACGATGGAATGACGTTTGGCTCCCAATGCCAGTACTAGGGCCTGTTGGGGTAGCAAAAAGCTCGCCGCGAAGGTGTTGCAATAGCGCACAATTTGTTGCTTTGTGCTGTCCTTAGGAAATTGCATCAAAACATGACCAAGTTCATGCAAGATGGTAAAGCGTCTTCTTACCACATCTTCGATGTCGTTGATGACCAAGATGGGCAAGGTGCCCCCGACGATGCTCGACATGCCATCGAAGGACTCGGAGGCTTTGATTTCGAATATTTTGAAGCCTTTGTTTTCCAAGGTCTCAAAAACATTGGTCAGCGGATCCAAGCCCAGGTTCCAGTCTTTTCTGAGCTTGAGCGTAGCCGCTTCGATGTCTTGCGGACTGTTGATTGTGATTTCACAGATGGGGTTTTCAAACTTTTGTTCTATTCCCAAATGTTGTTCTATCTCAAGGTATCTTTCCAGGAAATCCCTTGACTTCTCGTTGATAGATGCTATCTCCTTTTGGCTCAAAGCACATTTCTTCCTAAAGTCAACTTTCTCCAGTTCGATTTCAAAAGGGCGAAAGAAATAGTCGGGCTTCACTTTCAGCGCCTTCGAAAGTGCGATAAGAACCTCACTGTCAGGCATCATTATTCCTTTCTCGTATTTGCTGATGGCCTGTTTTGAGATTTTGTTGTCCATTGAGTCGGAAAGATCTTGTAGGCTCCAACCCGCCATTCTTCTTGCGGACTTCAATCGGTTGCCGAATAGGTTTTCCATGTAGCGTTGGTATAAACTGTTGACAATTTTATGAAAATAATTGATTTCGTCAACAAAAAAAGAGTGGGAGTACTCCAAATTGTCTGGAAAATCTCCAATCGCCCATGCCCTCTTTGCGCTGGGGCTTTGGGTGCGAAAATGCAATTTCAGCGGTGTTGCAAGCTCGGGTCCGCCCGGCCCTCAGGCTTAGCCGTGGGTGCGCCAGCGTTTGATGTTGGCGTAGTCGAGGAAATAGAGCAGGCGGATGGAAATGCTGTTGGAGGCCGGTGCGGTGAAGGTGCGCTCGATGTTTTCGCGGAAAGAGGGAATGTAGGCCTGCTCGAATTGGCTGATGGCGTTTTTCCAGACGATGGACATTTCGCTGCCCGGCAGGAATTGCCAGGTATAGACCATGTCGATGTTGAAGGCGTCGAAGGTGCGGTCGGCATCGGTCCAGAAGTCGCTGATGGGCTCGATCTTGCCCTGGGTTGTCAGCAGCCCGTAGGCCGAGTGCCGGACGGTGGACGAGTAGTGCCTGGCCCTGAAAGTCAGGCCCATGCGGTTGGTGATGATGTAGGAGATGTCGAAGATGTTGGTGATGGTGCGGATGTCGCGCAGGCCGAAATAGACTTGCTGCTCGTCTTCGGAATGCTCGACGAAGCCCCATTGGCCGAAGTTGAAATCGGGGTTGAAGGTATAGACCAGGAGCAGCTTGTCGCCCACGCGCATCCGGGGCGAGAAGAGCGCCCACCAGCCCCATTGCTCCATGTGCGAGGTGTAGCTTCCCACGCGCAGGTCGAGGGCAACGGGCTTGCGGTAGTCGGACGACATGAACAGGCTGCCATATACCCAGCGGGGGCCGTCGAAGAATCGCCCGGCGACCCGCGGCTCGAAGTAGTCGTAGTTGAAGAAGGGTTCCGATTCGAGCTCGGCCCCGGCCGTGAGCTGGTTGCGGAAGGTCATGTAGGAGGAAGCGCTGAAGCCAACCTTGGTGAGCTCGCGGGGCTTGTATAGCATGTTTTGATAAGCAGACAACTTGTTTCGCCACCAGAGGTAGCGGCCGCGAGGCTCGTAGGTGTTGTACTCGAGGCTGAGTCGGTTGACAATTTCGTTGTTGCTTTGCAAAAAACCGAGCTCGTTGGGGTCGAAGCTGTCGTTTTCGAGCTCGTGGCTCAGGCCGAAGAGGAATTTCCCGCTGATCTTGTTGAAGGCCACGGCGTACTTGTGGCCAAATTCGTTCTGCCCTTCCGGCAGGTAGCGTTGGCTGAGCATGGCCCTGGACCAGATGGAATAGGTGTTGGTCTTCTCGGTCAGGCGGGTCTCGTAGGCCGAGACGTCCGCCAGGAAATCAGCCTGCGGCTGGTAGAAGTGGGTGTTGGTCAGGCTGAAGAATGAGTTGTTGGGCAGCGACTGGTCGAGCACCACGACGTTGTAGTTGGTCATGGGTTGGGTTTCGAAATCGCGGGTGGCGCCCGTCAGGGTGTCGCGCAGGGTGGCGTGCATGGGCAGGCTCAGAGCGTTGAGCAGGCCGATTCCCAGGCCATTGGCGGTCTTGCCGGTTATCTTGGTGGCGTTGGCAAGTTGCGTGACAGAGGGGTTCGCCTCGACGACCTCGTTGTCGCCCAGCTCGTCATAGGCCTGGTAGAAACCTGTCGGTTGGGAACCTATCCGTCTGGAATAGAAGATGTTGCCTCGGTTGAACAGCTCTGTTCCCTCCATGAAGAAAGGTCGCCTTTCGTCGAAATAGACCTCGAAGGGCGAGAGGTTGAGCAACTGGTCGTCGGACTGCACTTGCCCGAAATCGGGGATCAGCATCATGTCGAGGGTGAAGCTCTCGGAGATGCCGAGCTTGAGGTCCATGCCGCCTTTGAGCGAGTAGCCCGAGGTGCCGTCGTAGGTCTGGACGTAGGACGAAGTGTAGGGCATGAGCGAGAAGCGCACGGGCGGATGGATGTCCGCGATGCCGCTGAGCATGCCGGCCTGGTTGTTCATGCCGTTGACGTTGCGGTCCACGAAGTTCCAGGAGGTGTTTTCGCGGTACCGCTGGATGTTGCGCACCATGTTGAGGCCCCAGGTCTGCTCGGGCCGCTCGGGGAAGCGCAGGGCGGAGTAGGGGATTTCCATCTCGACGCTCCAGCCGTCCTCGAGGATCTGGACGTCGCTCCGCCAGACGGCGTTCCAGGTGAGGTCGTCGCCCGAGCCGGTGGAGCTGCGCAGGTCGGTCTGCACGCCTGCCGCCGACACGATGAATCCGTAGGCGTTCAGGGCATCGTTGTAGGGGTCGATATAGACGCCAAAATAGTCGCTTGTGCGGAGTTGGTCGCGGTTGTTCAACACCGTGAAGATGCTGTCGGGGCTGGGGTCGTGCAACTTGGCGCCCACGTAAAGCGCGAAATCGTCATAAAGCAGGTAAACTTCCGTCTGGAAGCTCGACGGCTTGCCATTGTAAGGCTCGATCTGGATGAAGTCGCTCGCAGGGCTTGCCAGCATCCAAATATCCTCGTCCAACAGTCCATCGACCTGCGGTGGACTTTCGACGCGGGTAGCCGAAGTGTTTTTCTTGGTTTGTTGAAACTTCCCGTCCGACGCGGCCGCGTCAAGGGTGAAACAGGCCATCAAGGCGGTCAGGAGAAGGATTCTGGGCATCATAGGGACGCGGAAGTGGTTGCACAAATATCGCATTTTTCATACCACTTGGATGTGCTGTTGCCTTTTGTCGATTTCTTGGGATGAAAGCGCCTTTGCTCTGGATGCTTTCCTTTCGCCAAACGACAATTCTTTCATTCGGCAATGGGCTCCCTTCCATTCGTTGGGCCAAAAACGTCCGATTCCGAACAGTCCGGCTCCAGAAATGTACGATCAGGTTTTCAGCATTTCCGCATATAGATCCTCATTGCCGGCGAAAACGGCTGCCAGGATCTTCCCTTTCCATTTTTTCAATGTTGTACTGTCTTTTGGCAATTGGTCCAAAACTTCTTGAATGGCGGATATTTCGAAGAGTTCGACACCTTGCAAATTCTTTTTGGCCTTGTCAAGGATTTGCTCCTCCAGTTCAGTCATGGTGATCGTTTCGTCTTGTTGTGGTTCCTTCGAATCAACCACTTCTTCTTCAGGATGCGCCACTCCCAAAGGTAGGGTGAAGAAGAAACAGGCTCCCTGGCCCTGATCCGACTCGAGCCCGACTTGTCCGCCTTGGGCTTCGGCGGCCAACTTGCAGAAGGCCAGTCCAAGCCCCGTGGACTGGCTGACTCCCAGGTCGATAGCCTGGTCTTGGGAAAACTTTTTGAAGAGTTTTCCCTGTTTGTGCTTGGCGATTCCTGGGCCTTCGTCCGTGACCGTGATCCGCACCATCGGTCCATTTTGCTCGGCCCGTATCCAGATTGTCCCGTTCATGGGCGAGAACTTGATGGCGTTGCTGGCGAAGTTCAACAGCGCGCGGGAGCTGAGCGACGGGTCGCACTGGCACCATAGTCGCTTGTCTTCCAGCTCGATACGAATGTTTTTCTCGCTGGCCGAAAAGCGGATTTCCTCTGCGACCTCGCGAAAGAGGCGCCGCAGGCTGGTGTTCTCGGGCTGCGTCTCCAGTTTGACGGATTCCATCTTGGCTGTATCCAGGATGTTGTGGACAAGCTGGAGCATCCTTCGTCCGGCGTCGGTGATGAGGGCTTGTTTGCTCAGGTTGATGATGGTGTTCAGCGGGTTCTTGAGGTCATGGACGATCATGGCCATGGTGTCTTGCCGGAATTGGGATAGCTCTTCCAGTTCGGAATTTTTTTGACTCAAGATTTCCGACTGCTTGATTACCAAATGGTTCTGTTCGCTGATGGTCTCGTTGGCCAGCTTGAGCCGGCGCCTGGCCCGGCCGATGAAGACCAGCAGGCTGAGGATGATGCCCGCCACGAGCAAGGCCGTCCAGAGCAGCAACTGCTGGCGTCGGATGCGTTCTGCTTGCGCGGTGTTTTGCTGCTCCAGGGCCGCCTTGGCCTCCTGGGTCTTGCGGATCTGGTGGAACAGCTCCAGGCTCTTGATGCGCAGGTCGGTCTCCGCGCCCGCGAGGCGGCTCGATTCGTGGTGGAAGCTGTCCAACAGCGCGTAGGCCCTTTCGTGCCTTCCCAAAAGTTGGTCGATTTTCGATTCTAGCCGTAGCATCTCCACCATGAGCGTCTTTTCGGGATGCTGCTCCAGCGCGCGGTCCAGGCTGTCCAGGTAGGCCGATGCCAAGTCTGCCTTGCCCGCCCCGATGGCCACTTCCACCAGGAAGGACAAAATCGTCGGGATGAACTCCTGTTGGCCGTACCGCTCGGCGAGCTCCCTGCTGCGCTGGAGGACCCTGCCGGCTTCCTCAAAGTTTTCCAGGGTGATCAGGAATTTGCCTTTGCGCATGTTCAGGTAGATGAGCTGCTGCTCGTAGTCGGTCGAGTCGTTGTGCTGGTAGGCCGTGTCGAGGTAGGCCATGGCCGCCGCATACCGGTTTTCGAGCCACTCGCAGTCGGCCAGGGTGCCATAGAGGTTCGCCAGGCTGCGGTGGTCGTCCTTGGGCAGGTCATTTTGTGCCAACCTGCAGTAGCGGGCCGCTTCATCACTTATTCTCAAATTGTATTTTACTTCCGCCAACTTGAGCAGCGCCTGCGCCCGGTCGGGGTGGGCTATCGAGTCGAGCAGCTCGTAGCTTTGGAGGTAGTAGTTGGCCGAAAGTTCGTAATCTGACAGGGAGATCAGGTAGTCGCCGAAGGTCTTGTATGTCTTGGCCAGGTACAGCGGGTTGTTCCTTTCGCGGGAAAAACTTTCCTTTTCGAGCAGGAGCTCCCAAACCTGCTCGGCGGTTCCGTAGTTTCGGTAGATGAAGTAGAGGTTGTCGAAGTTGCTCATGACCTTGTCCCAGCGCTGGTACTTTTTACGGTTTTCGAGCGCGATTCGGAAGTGGTGCTCGGCGCTGTCGATGTTTCCCAAGCGCTGGTGGAAGTAACCGATGTTGCTGTGGTTGTCGTGGATCTGCTCGGGGCGCTGGGCGGTAAAGTGCTGCGCCCGCCATGCCAAGTCCATGGCTTCTTGGTACTTGCCCTCCCATTCGTAAGAGTCGTAAAGCCAGTTGAGCGCCTTCTCGGCTTCGTTCCAGTTCCGGAGGCCTTCGAAAATGTCGGCCGCCTCGCTCAGCCTTGCCTGTCCGGGCTCCAGCTCCTCGTAAAGCTCGAAACTGGCCAGCGCCCAGTTGAGCAAGGCCCTGGCCCGGAGGCTGTCGTGGGGCGCCTCGCGGGCCAGCCAGTCCGAGACCTCCTTGCATTTGGCATAGCGCTCGGCCAGCAGCAACTGGTTCGAGAGTTCTTTTGCGGCCAGGTACTCCTTTTTTTCCTTGAACAGGTCAAAAGCCATTTGCCAGCGTTGCTCCATCGGTTGCCCCTGGGCAAAAAGCGGAATGTGGAATAGAAGGAAAAAGGATAGCGATAGCGCCCAGAAGGCAGTGGCCTGGCACCCAGTGGAATGGTTCATCATCAGGATTTTGTGTTGACCAGCGCGGCATGGTGCAGGCAGGCGGCCAAGGCATCGTGCCACGATTTGAGCAGCTTGCGTCGCTCGTCGGGCGCCATTTCGGGCTCGAACCGGTCGAGCGCGCGCCCGGCCAGGCCCCGCAGTTGGTCGAGGCTCCAGCATCCCAGGCCCAGGCCGGCCATCATCGCGGCCCCTTGCGCGGTGCTTTCGACCTGCCTGGCGCGAAGCACGGGCAGGCCGAGCAAACCGGCTTGGAAGCGCATCAGGAAGTCGTTGCGGGCGGCGCCGCCATCCACGCGCAGGCTGTGGAGCGGCGTGGGCGAGTCTTCCCGCATGGCCATGAGGATGTCCGCGCTCTGGTAGGCGATGGCCTCGAGGCTTGCCCTGACCAGGTGCTGGCTGGTGGTGGCCAGGCTCATGCCGAATATCGCGCCCCGAGCATCCATGTTCCAATGGGGTGCCCCGATTCCCGTGAATGCAGGAACCATCACCACTCCTCCATTGTCGGTCAGCTTCGATGCGATTTCCCCAGAATCTTGTACTTCGTCAATCATACGAAGTCCATCTCGCAGCCAGCGCAAGGCCGCCCCGGCTACGAATACGCTCCCTTCGAGCGCGAACGCGGCCTCGCCCGTGGGCAGCGTCCAGGCCAGCGTACAAAGCATCCCGCCAGAGGGCACCCTCGGCCTGTCGCCCACGTTCAGCAGCAGGAAGCAGCCCGTGCCGTAGGTGTTCTTGGCCATGCCCGGCTCGAAGCATGCCTGGCCGAAGAGCGCGGCCTGCTGGTCGCCCAACATTCCGCTGATGGGAATCTCGTGGCCAAGATGCTCGGCCGCGCAGGTGGCCAGGTGCCCCGACGTGCCCACCAGCTCGGGCAAGATTTCGCGTGGAATCTCGAAGAGCCGAAGAAGCTCCGAATCCCACGACTGGCTCTCCAGGTCGAGCAGCAGGCTGCGCGAGGCGTTCGAGAGGTCGGTGATGTGCCGGCGTCCGCCGCTGAACTTCCAGACCAGCCACGAATCGACGGTGCCAAAGGCCAGCTCGCCCTTCGCGGCCCGCTCGCGAGCGCCGGGCACATTGTCCAGGATCCAGCGCAGCTTGCTGGCCGAGAAGTAGGGGTCGAGCACCAGTCCCGTCTTGGCCTTGACCCAGTGGGCATGTCCTTGGTCTTTAAGGCTTTGGCAATATTCGGAAGTGCGCTTGTCCTGCCAGACAATGGCCGGATGGATGGCCTTTCCGGTGGTGCGGTCCCAGACGATGGTCGTTTCGCGCTGGTTGGTGATGCCCATGGCCGCGACCTGCTCGGCCCCGACGCCGAGTTTTTCGAGCAGCTTCTGGGCCACGCGCTTCTGCGTGAAGAAGATCTCCTCCGGATCCTGCTCAACCCAGCCCGGCCGAGGGTACCGCTGCCCCAGCGGCAGTTGCTCCATTCCTAGGATGCGCAGGTCCATGTCGAAGAGCAAGGCCCGCGAGCTGCCAGTGCCCTGGTCAAGGGATAGGATATACGATTTCTTCATTTTGCTTTCTGTTTTCAAACATCATTGAAAGGAAAAACTGGCTTTTTGACATTTGATGCGCTGCGCGGACATGCTGCTGAATTGGGAATGCTGAAGCACAAAATACCAGTTTCATCCCGCATATCTTGTTCATTCATCAGGTTCTGATGCCTTTTCAGCTTCATTTCTTTCTGGTTGATTTCCCCCCCGTCGGCTGGCTTGTTCATTCTCTGGGATTCAATTGCCATTTAAAAATAAGCATTTTTTCCATACGCTTTTGTGTCTCCGGGTGTTTGTGCCTGCCTGGGGACGAGAGGGACTTCGTGCTGGTTTCCAAAAAAATGCTATCTTGAAGCAAGGTATTCTTGCGAAGAAAGCAAGGGCCAGTCATCAATTGAGGGATATGGAAGAGCTCAACAATGGACTCAAGGACAGCGAGATGGAGCGATTGAGGCAAGAGAATCGAATCTTGCGCGAAGAGCTTGAACTGCTACGGAAGATCGTCGAAGGCCTCCCGCTGGGGCTCCAGGTCTTCGACAAGGACGGGCTTTCCAAGATGGTCAATCTCAAGCAGAAAGACTTGCTGGGCCTGCCCAACCTGAGCGAGGGAATCGGCAGTTTCAACGTCCTCACGGATACCTATGCCAAGAGCATCGGTGCCGACAAGATCTACCAGCGGGTTTATCATGGCAAACGCCATGAACATACTTTTGAATACGACTTGGGAAACGCCAGCAACAAATGGAAAACCCACCGCGAGAAGAGGCATTTCCACGAGACCATCTACCCGATCCACGGCGGCCAGCAACAAGTGCTGGCCGTCGTGGCCGTTCTGTACGACGTCACACACGAAATGCTTGCACGTCAGAAGCTGATACTCTCCGAAGAAAAATTCCAGAAGGCTTTTCATGGCAATCCGGCCGCGGTCGCCTTGACCCGAACCGAGGACGGGAAAATCGTTGATCTGAACGATGCCTTCACCCAGCTTTTTGGACACGAGCGGGACTGCGTCGGAAAGACTACCCTCGACCTTCGTATTTACGACAATCCAGAGGACCGTCAAATCCTGCTGGACAGTTACCATCAGGAGATCCCTATCCGCAACTTGGAGGTCGCTTTCCGGCACAAGGACCAGACGCCCATCACGGCCCTGCTATCCGTGGACCACATCGTCATTGATGGGAATCCGCACATGATAGCGGCCTTCACCGACATCACCCAGAAAAAACGCGACCAGATCGAGATGCAGCGACGCATCGACGAATACTACGCACTTTACGAGGAGTTCAAGACCCAGAACGAGCAGCTCACCTTGTCCAAGGAAGCCTTGGAGGCAAGCACCATCAACCTGCTCGACGCGCAGCGCATGGCCAAGGTCGGCCATTGGAGCTTCGACCTGCGCACCAAGGAAATCAAACTTTCCAGGACCTGCCACGAGTTCTTCGGTCTGCCCGAAATCATCAGCCAAGAGCAGATGAGGGAGTCCATCTTCAACCACATTCCCCCCGAAGATCGCCAGCGCTTTGCCCGAAACCATGTGGCAGCGGCCCGAGAAGGAAAGGATTACCAGTTGGAATTTCGTGTCAAGAACAGCCATGTGGTCCAACACTTTTCCTTGATCGCCAACTCGATCTATGAAGACGGCCAACTTCTTGCCTACAACGGCACCCTGCAAGATATCAGTGAGCAGAAGAAAAGCGCTTTGGCCATCAAGGCCACCCAGGAGCTCATGCAGTACATCATCGAGCACAGCCCCAACGCCGTGGCCGTACACGACAGGGCGATGAACTATGTCTATGTCAGCCAGAAATACCTGGACGACTTCGGGTTCGCGGGGCAGAACATCATCGGCAAATGCCATTACGAACTGATGCCCAACCTTCCCGAAAAATGGCGAAACGCGCACCAGATCGCCCTGCTCGGAAAGGTCTCGCGCATGGAGGAAGATCCCTACCAACGTCCTGATGGACAGATTGATTGGACCCGTTGGGAGTGTAGGCCCTGGTATGCCCACGATGGCGAAATCGGCGGGGTGCTCGTCTATACCGAAGTCATTACCGAGCGCAAGAAAATGGAGCTGCAACTCAAGGCCGCCAAGGAGAAGGCCGAAGAGAGCGATCGCCTCAAGACCGCCTTCCTCCAGAACGTCTCGCACGAAATTCGCACCCCCATGAATGCCATTGTCGGGTTCTCGGGAATGCTCGGCAAAAAAGGCATCTCGGATGAAAAAAGAGATCACTTTGTCAACATCGTTCAAACAAGCAGCCAAAAGCTGCTCAGCATCGTCTCCAACGTCCTTGCCATTTCGGCACTAGAGACCGGACAGGAAGTCGTTGAGAACCAGTTGGTAAAACTCAACGAGCTTTACTTGGATCTTCTCAACCAGTACCAAGGCCGCGCCGAGCAGCAGAACCTGTTCTTCTTTGCCAAGCGGCCTTTGCCGGACCACCAGGCCGTGGTCGAGACCGATGGCATCAAGCTCGCGCGCATCCTTTCGAACCTTATCGAGAACGCCCTGAAGTTTACCTCGCAAGGGTATGTCGAATTTGGATATTTAGTCCACAATGAACCCGAAAAGCAACGCGTCGAGTTCTACGTGTCGGATACCGGAATCGGGATACAGCCCGAACAGCAGAAGGCAATTTTTGAGAACTTCCGCCAGGCCAACAAGAGCATCCAGACCGATTACGGCGGAACCGGCCTGGGACTGTCCATCAGCCTCGGCTATGCCCGCCTGCTGGGTGGAGAAATCGCCGTCGAGTCCGCCCCTGGCCAAGGATCGACCTTCAGGGTCAACCTGCCTTGTCCACTGTTGGTTAGCTCCGATCCCTTCAGACCTGGCGATAGGGCCGTGCCCAAGCGGACGGTGCTCGTAGCCGAGGACGAGCATTACAATTTCCTCTATCTGGAGGAGCTGATAACCAGCCTTGGCGTCCGGATCCTCCATGCCAAAAACGGGGAGGAATGCGTGGAACTGAGCCGCCTGCACCCCGAGATCGACCTAGTGCTCATGGACATCAAGATGCCGAAGATGGACGGCTACACCGCCGCGAAGATCATAAAGCAGCAGAGGCCCGAGCTGCCCATCGTCGCGCAATCGGCCTACGCCCTCGACCACGAGCTCCGCCGCTTCGGCCCCGCTTTCGAACTCTACGCGATCAAGCCCCTGGACGAGAAGCGGCTCCGCGAGATCCTCGCGCGCTTCCTGCCCGATGTGTTTCCGCCAGCCTGAGGCCTCCGGTCTGTGGGCAGGGCCGAAAGGGGATCCCCAGGGCTGGGCAGGGACGCCGATGCCCGGCGGCGGCCCAGCGGCGGCGATTCGCGGATTTTTTTACCTTTGTTGGCAGCAAATCCATGTTCAACTTCACCATCAAGCATATAGGCCAATGAAAATCTTGGAAGGAAAAACAGCCATCGTCACCGGGGGAACCCGTGGAATCGGCAAAGGCATCGCCAGACGTTTCGCAGAGCAGGGCGCCAACCTGGCATTCACGGGCACCCGAATCACCTCCGAGATGGAGGAGTTCGCGGCCGAGCTCGCGCAGTTCGGGGGGCAAGTCAAGGCCTACGGCTTCGACGTGGGGGACACCCCCGCCAGCGAGGCGTTCATCGAGGACGTGGTCAAGGCTTTCGGCCGGGTGGACGTTCTTGTCAACAACGCCGGCATCACGCAGGACAACCTGCTCATGCGCATGAGCGAGGACCAGTGGGACGAGGTCTTGCGCGTCAACCTCAAGTCTGTTTTCAACTTGACAAAGGCAGTACAGCGGACCATGCTCAAACAGCGTTCGGGCAGCATCATCAACATGAGCTCGGTCGTCGGGCTGGGCGGAAACGCAGGGCAGGCCAACTATGCCGCCTCCAAGGCCGGCATCATCGGATTTTCCAAGTCCATCGCCCAAGAACTGGGCTCGCGCGCCATCCGTTGCAACGTCATCGCCCCCGGTTTCATCGAGACCGAAATGACCGGGAAGCTCGACCCGAAAGTCAAGGAAGAGTGGGTCAAGAATATACCCTTAAAGCGTGGCGGCACCACCCAAGAAGTGGCCGATGTGGCTCTTTTCCTGGCCAGTGACCTTTCGCGCTACGTTACCGGACAAGTGATTTCCGTATGCGGCGGGCTCTCCATGAAGTGAGCCGCCCAACGCTTGGCAAGCCTGCCCCCGCAGCCTCGCGCCCTGTCCGCGAACTGCGGGGGCTGGCCATTTTAAACCCCACTGACCTCCTCGCATCATGAGTATCGTAACCGAACTGCCACTGTGGTGGATATTATTCTGCGCTTTGTTGGGAATTGCTTTCGCCTTTCTGTTCTACCGCCGTGACAGTCGGTTGGATGAAGCCCGCAAAGCGTGGGTGTGGGCATTGGCGATTTCTCGCTTCTTGTCTGTTTTCATTATCGCATTCCTGTTGTTGGGGCCAATGTTCCGCAGCTTCAGCCAAAGCATCGAGCGACCCATTCTGGTTTTCGCGCAAGACAACTCCGAGTCCATCCTGGCCGACGCCACCGATTCCGCCGCATTCGCCCAGCAATACCGCGAACAGCTCCAACCGCTGCTCGACAGGCTCGCCGAACGCTACGACCTGGTCCAATACAGCTTCGGAAGCCAAGTCGAAAAAGATGGCGCTTGGGACTTCGCCGACATACAGACCGACTATTCCATGATGCTGGAAGAAGTCGAGAGCAACTACACCGGCCGCAACCTGGGCGCCGTTGTCATCGCCGGCGATGGCATCTACAACGAAGGAACGCATCCCCGGTACATGGCCGAACGCATGGCCGTGCCCATCTACGCACTGGCCCTGGGCGACACCAGCAGCGAGGCCGATTTGGTCTTGTCGGATGTAAGGGCCAACGAGATTGCTTTCCTGGGGAATGAGTTTCCGATACAAATAACGGTCGATGCCTATCTTTTGCAAGGCCAGAAGAGCAGGCTGACCATCCACAACAACGGCAAGCAGCTCTTCGAACAAGAAATCGACATCCAGAGCAGCTCCTTCTCGCGGCTCATCAACGCATCCATCATGGCCGAAAAGGCTGGCCTCCAGCGTTACGTCATCACCGTCTCCGCCGTTGAGGGCGAAGCCAACCTGCGCAACAACAGCAGACAGATCGCCTTGGAAGTCATTGACAACAAGCAGAAGATCCTTCTCCTGGGTCGCGCGCCTCACCCGGACCTGGGCGCTTTGCGAGGAGCGCTGGCCCAGAATCCGAATTACGATGTCGAGGTGCGGATGGTGGATGACTTCGATGGCCGCGTGGCCGGCTTCAATCTCGTTGTGCTGCACGACTTGCCCAACCGAGGTGGAAATCAGCGCGGTTTGCTGGAGGAACTCGAAAAGCAGGAGGTCGCCACCCTTTTCATCGTGGGGGCTTCCACCGATTTGGCCGGCCTGAACGCCCTGGGCAGCGGCTTGCAAATCACGGCTCGCGGAAGCCGGGGCGACCAGGCGCAGCCGATTTTCAACCCACTGTTCAAACTCTTCACAAGTGAGGACGAACTGCCCCGGAAAATTGAGGATTTCCCTCCACTCTTGGTGCCTTTCGCCGACATTTCCGTCTCAGCGACGGCCAACGTCCTTTTCACGCAGCGCATTTCGAGCATTGCCACCCCCAAGCCCCTCATCGCCCTGAACCCGTCCAACGACGCGGCCAGCCGAAAGCTCGGATTCATCCTCGGCGAGGGCATATGGCGCTGGAGGCTCTTCGACTATCGCCAAAATGGCGACCAGGAAATCTTCAACGAACTGGTCAACAACATCGCGCAGTACCTCGCCCTTCGGGTCGAAAAGGAAAACTTCGTCGTCAAGGTCAAGAAAATATTCAAGGAAAACGAGCCAGTTTACCTCGAAGCCGAGGTTTACAACGAAAGCTTCCAAGCCATCGACTATGCAAAAGTTAGCTTCCAGATTGTCGACTCCTTGGGAAGGAAATACGATTTCGGACTAATGCCACAAGATAATGGTGGCGGCTACCTGCTTAACGCTGGCGTCTTTCCCGTTGGCGATTACAGTTTCACGGCCAACGCCGAGGCCGACGGAAACACCTACCAGCGCTCGGGGGCGTTCAGCGTTCTGCCCGTCAACTACGAGTCCGTCAACACCGTCGCCGACCACCAGTTGCTCTACGGGCTGGCCAAAAGCACTGGTGGCCAGATGTTCCTGCTCGACCAGCTCGACCAACTGGAAAAGGCACTGGCAGAGAATCCCGAAATCGTCCCCATCTCCTACACCGAGAAGAAACTCGAGGAGGTCCTCAACCACAAGTGGATTTTCGCCTTGCTCATCATGCTGCTAGCCTTCGAGTGGTTTGCCCGCAAATACCTTGGAACAGTATAGGCGACAAACATCTGGCACCCCAAAAAAACAAGGCGCCGAGAGTACTCTCGGCGCCTTGTTTTTAGTACATCCCCATCTGGATCATCTTGCGCATTTCCTCGATGTTGTGATCCGTTGCCAGCTTCTTGTAGTTCACCAGGTCGATGATGGTGCCTATCAGGCAGAAGCCCGCGGTGAGCACATACGCGATTCCCATGCCAATCTGCTTGAGCATGAACCGATGCACGCCGGCGACTACCACAAGGCCCAGCAATGCCGTAAGAAGTATCTGCTGGGGCGCGACCCTTCTTGCCCTGTAGGCCATCACAAAATTGCGCGTCTGTTCCTCCGAGTAGCCTCGCAAATTCGCTTGAAGCGTGGCCATCTCGTCCGGCTCGATGTCCGGAATCAACTGGAAAATTTCATGTTGCATGATTCTTTTTTTTGAATTGTTTGAATAGGATGTATGAAAGTTGGACGATGCGCCAAAACAGGACGAAAAGCGTGAAGATGCCCATGCTGTGAACGGCGAACGAATGTTTCCAATCGCCATGAAGCGCCGCCTGGATGGAATGGCCCAGACCACACCCCGGGCACCAGTCCTGACCCAAGGCCTTGAGCAGGCAAAGTGAGCCGCCGCTACTTTCAGGCAATGAATATAAAACGAAAATCGCTGAAACCCAAATGAACAGCTCATTGTTTTTCAAGACGATTTTTGCTATTTTGCGAAGCAATTCCATGTTTGGCGTGATTCGTTCTGTGAAAGGAGCGCGCCAGCGCGTCGTGGTTTCGCTATCACCAAACAATGTGCCCAAAAAACCAACAATCATGAGAAACTTGCAAGATTGGTACGACGAGTACGGACAAAGCCACCAAAACCCGACGAATAAAAAAATCCATTGGGTTTGTGTCCCTGCGATTTTTTTCAGCATCATCGGTATGATCATGAGCATTCCCAAAGGGCCTATTGAAGGTTTTTTGGGTGCGAATGCTTCATTTTTAGAAAATTGGATATGGATTCCCCTTGTGGGGATTGTACTTTTTTACATTCGTTTATCTTTGAAAATGTCAATAGTGATTATGTTCTTTTCGCTTTTTTGCATTGTGGCCAGTAGCATCTTGGCTAGTTATGTTGGATCTTTGTTCTGGTTTTCTCTTGGCCTGTTCGTCGTGGCCTGGATTGGACAGTTCGTCGGGCACAAGATTGAAGGAAAAAAACCATCCTTTTTAAAGGATTTGCAATTCTTACTGATTGGTCCAGCATGGGTATTTGAACAACTTTTGTTCGGAAAAAAGTAGCTTGGGAAGTTTTTGCTAAAGTGGGAATTGCCACAACAAGTAGGCGGTCGGATTCAATTGACAATGAGTCTGCTTTATTCGGAAATAGGATGTATTTCTCATTTTTTTTCGCCACAAATGCAGCGTTCGCAGAGACTTTGTGCTCTTTGTGTCGCTGTGGATGAACGATAAACCGTGTCACTTCCCATTCCATCGTACCACGATGCACACCTGCGGCAAATTCCGGGAAAGCATGGAAAACAGGCAAAAAGCTAAACGGATGCGAGAACCTTTCTTTGGTTTTAATATTCATAAGTAAGACTTTGAAATTAGATTGTGTTAAATCTGAAATCAATGTCCGATTTTTTTCCACGAAAAACACGAAGAACACGAAATTTTTTTGGGGATCGAAATTTGAAGAAGAGTCTCGCAAGGAGCCAA
>JFJP01005366.1_pt1 | contig 37039 bp, 37 predicted proteins | sample 431651 | NCBI WGS metagenome assembly JFJP01 (sample SAMN02602958, study PRJNA72255) | Microbial mat metagenome, whole genome shotgun sequencing project. | biome: fresh water; feature: sink hole; material: water; isolation source: purple microbial (photo- and chemosynthetic) mats found in... | reverse complement strand
CCCGGCGTCGATGGGGTGGTGTTTGAATACGGGGCAAGCCGCAGCACTTTTTTACCGCAAGTTTGGGAGCAGTTGCCGCGCCCGGAGGAGTTCATGGCGCACCTTAAACGCAAGGCCGGCTTGGATGCGCATTTTTGGCAACCAGAGGTCTGTTTGTCACGTTACACCGTCGCCAAATGGAAGGAGCCAGAGCGCCATGCCGTGGCCGCTAAGGGTACTGACGGGGAGCCCACGCCATGAACACCGACTTGTATCCGGCGCGCTACTGGCACCCTCTTGCAGATGGTCGAATTCAGTGTGACTTGTGCCCACGGGATTGCAAGTTGCATGATGGGCAACGAGGCGCCTGCTTTGTGCGCATGCGCGAGGGTGACCAGATGGTGTTGACCACGTATGGTCGGTCGTCGGGCTTTTGCATTGACCCGATTGAGAAGAAGCCCCTGAACCATTTCTACCCGGGCAGCAGCGTGTTGTCCTTCGGTACGGCCGGCTGCAATCTGACCTGCAAGTTTTGCCAGAACTGGGACATCAGCAAGTCACGCGACATGGATCGATTGATGGATCAGGCTGCACCCGAAGTGATTGCCCAGGAAGCCGTTCGTTGGGGTTGTCGCAGTGTGGCCTTTACTTACAACGACCCCGTGATTTTTGCTGAATACGCGATGGACGTTGCCGATGCCTGCCATGCGCAGGGTGTCCAGACCGTGGCTGTGACGGCTGGCTACATGCATGCTCCAGCGCGGCGCGAGTTCTATGCCAAGATGGATGCTGCCAATGTGGACTTGAAGTCGTTCACGGACGAGTTCTATTTCAAATTCACGGGCTCCCACCTCCAGCCCGTGCTGGACACACTGGTTTATCTGCGGCACGAGACCTCTGTTTGGTTTGAGATCACGACCTTGCTGATTCCCCACCACAACGACTCAGATCAGGAAATCAGCGCGATGTGTCGCTGGATCATGAAAGAAATTGGACCGCAAGTTCCCTTGCACTTGTCAGCGTTTCACCCGGATCACAAGATGATGGCTGTGCCGGCCACGCCCTTGGCCACGTTGGTGCGCGCACGACACATTGCCATGAGCGAGGGCTTGCAATTTGTCTATACCGGAAACGTCACGGACCTGGAGGGTCAAGCGACCCATTGTCCGGCCTGCCAAGCCGTGCTGATTGAGCGAGACAGGTATCAGATCAAGCAATATCGGTTGACACCACAAGGCCACTGCACCGGCTGCGGCGCCAAGTTACCGGGCCGCTATTCTGAGAAACGAGAGGATTTTGGCCGCCGGCGCATTCCGATCGCCATCGGGGCTTGAGTTAACGCAACACAGGTTCGGTGGCCTTCGGGGCAGCCGCGGCAGGTAACGCTGGGTCGCCGGTCAGTACGCGGCGGGCACCATCAAAGCGACGGCGCCAGTAAGACAGGCTCATGCTTTCAACACGCACCTCGGCCCCTGGCTTGGGCGAGTGGACAAACTTGCCATCACCAATATAAATTCCCACATGACTGAAGGCGCGGCGCATGGTGTTGAAAAAAACCAGGTCGCCGGGCTGCAAGTCAGCGCGCGCAATGTTTTGGGTCGCTGCCGCTTGCTGTTCGGCTTTGCGGGGCAGAATCAGCCCCAAGGTTTGTTGGTACATGGTTTTCACAAAACCACTGCAATCAAAACCTGTTTCGGCGTTGGTGCCACCTCGGCGATAGGGAACACCCAAAAAGCCAAGTGCATGACCTACCAGATCGGAAGCCTGGTCTGTCACTGTTTGGCCGACCTCTTGAATCTGAGCGAGAACGCGGTTGTCCTCAAACAGGGTGGCCACCACATTGGGCGAAGCAGAGGGTTCAGGCGGCGTTGCATGCACGATACCCGCCAACAAAACGCTGGCGAGCAGGGTGGTCAATCGCACAAATTTAAACATTGCGCGAGTTTAGCGTGTTTTTTTCTTAAAGTGAATTCTAGTTAATCGCTGTAACTTATTGATTTATTGCAATAGTCAAATTGGAGTTGGTGGATGCTACTGGTTTCAGCATGCTGATTTGTGCGGCAATGCACTGATGAAACTCGTCAGACCTGGGGCTTCCTGCGGTTTAATGATGACATTTCAACTTGTAGAAAAGGTCTGACATGCTGATGGATGTTGAACTGTCCCAACTCGTTTTGGTGGACTATCAGGCCCGACTGATGCCGGTCATTTTCGAAGGGCCGATGGTCTTGGCCAATGCAGTCAGGTTGGCCCAAATGGCCCGTTGGCTGCACGTGCCGGTGATCGGTACCGAACAAAACCCATCGAAACTGGGTGAAAACCCGCCCGAGGTCAAATCACTGTGTGATAGAACGCTCGCCAAGATGCAGTTCAGCGGGGTGGAGGAGGGTTTGGGCGAATGGTTGCGCCCACCGGTCAAGCCGGCAGCGGGCAACGCGCGCAGTTTGCCCAAACATTTGCAGAAACCATCCAACACACCGACTGAGCGCAGCAGCATTGTGATTGCCGGTTGTGAAGCGCATGTGTGCCTGTTGCAGACCGCGCTGCATTTGCTGGAAGACGAGTTCGACGTTTGGGTGGTGGCTGATGCGTGCAGTTCACGCACCGAGCGCAACCGGGATGCTGCTTTTGATCGGCTGGCTGGGGCTGGTGCCGAGTTGGTGACCACCGAGATGGTGGCGTTTGAGTGGTTGCGCTCAGCGGAACACCCTCAGTTCAAGTCCCTGCACGAATTGATCAAGTAGGCCTCCGAGTTTCTTGCTGGAGCCTTGTGAGGCTGACAAGTTGCTCATGTAGTCAGCGTGCAGCAAGTTCACCCTTCATAATTATGAATTCAGTTTATTCCACAACAATCGGAGACAGCCCATGACAAGCTACGCAGAATTTCACCAACGATCTCTTGCTGACCGTGACAGTTTTTGGGGTGAGCAAGCGCAGTTGGTGGACTGGAAAGTTCAGCCGCAACAAATTTGCGACTACAGCAACCCACCCTTTGCGAAATGGTTTGTCGGCGGTGTCACCAATTTGTGCCATAACGCCGTAGACCGGCACTTGGCCACCCGTCCAGACCAAGCTGCCCTGATTTTTGTTTCGACTGAAACCAACCAGGAAAAAGTCTATTCGTTCACTGAACTGCATGCTGAAGTGCAGCGCATGGCGGCCACACTGAAGGACCTGGGTGTCACCAAAGGTGACCGGGTGCTGATTTACATGCCGATGATCCCCGAGGCGGCCTTTGCCATGGTTTTGCCTCCGGGTCGCTGGCGTCACGCATTGAAGACGCCGAGCCCAAGGTGATTGTGAGTGCCGATGCAGGGTCACGGGGTGGCAAGCCAGTACCTTACAAGCCGCTGCTGGATGAAGCCATTTCGCTGTCCAAATACAAGCCAGAAGCCGTTCTGTTGGTTGACCGTGGCATGTCGGCCATGAATTTGGTTGCGGGCAGAGACCAATTATGGGGTAACTTGCGAGAAAAGCACCTGCGGACCGTGGTGCCGTGCGAGTGGGTGGATGCAACCCACCCCAGCTACACGCTGTACACCAGCGGAACCACTGGCAAACCCAAAGGCGTGCAGCGTGACACGGGTGGCTATTGCGTTGCATTGGCAGCCAGCATGAAGCACATTTATGCGGGCAACGCCGGTGAAACCTATTTCTCGACCAGCGACATTGGCTGGGTGGTGGGCCACAGTTACATCATTTACGGCCCGCTGATTGCCGGCATGGCGACCATCATGTACGAGGGCCTGCCAACCCGACCCGACGGCGGAATCTGGTGGAGCCTGGTGGAAAAATACAAGGTCACAGTGATGTTCAGTGCGCCAACGGCTGTTCGGGTGCTCAAAAAACAGGACCCAGCGCTGTTGACTAAATACGATCTATCAAGCTTGCGGGCGTTGTTCTTGGCCGGTGAACCGCTGGATGAGCCCACAGCACAGTGGATCAGTGCCGGTCTGGGCAAACCGATCATTGACAACTACTGGCAAACCGAGACCGGCTGGCCGATTTTGTCGCTCTGCAATGGGGTTGAACAGGCGAAAAGCAAATTTGGCTCACCGGGCAAGGCCGTGTATGGCTATGACGTGAAGCTGCTTGATGACCAGACCGGCGAAGAGCTGGTGGGTCCTAACCAGAAGGGCGTGGTGGCGGTAGAAGGCCCACTGCCTCCCGGCTGCATGCAAACCGTCTGGCGCGATGATGAACGCTTTGTCAACACCTACTGGAAGAGTGTGCCAGGCAAGCTGGTGTACTCCACCTTTGATTGGGGCATTCGGGATGCCGATGGCTACTACTTCATTCTGGGACGCACCGACGACGTGATCAACGTGGCCGGCCATCGACTGGGCACCCGCGAAATTGAAGAGAGCATCGCCGCTCATCCGAACATTGCTGAAGTGGCGGTGGTGGGTGTGGCAGACCAGCTCAAGGGCCAGGTGGCGATGGCTTTTGCCGTGTTGAAAAACCCGGCGCTGGTAACTGACGACGCCAGTGCCTTGGCGCTGGAAGCAGAGGTTTTCAAACTGGTGGACAAAGACCTGGGTGCAGTGGCACGCCCGGCGCGGGTTCGTTTTGTGACGGTGCTGCCAAAAACCCGCAGCGGCAAATGCCTGCGCCGTGCCATTGCCGCCGTGTGCGAGGGGCGTGACCCGGGCGATCTGACCACCATGGATGACCCCGCTGCACTCCAGCAAATCAAGGACTTGGTGACCCCATAAAAATTGCGAAATATCAAACCGATGTAAGACTCGCGCCATCTTGGTGGCGCACAATTTTGCCTGTTCCAGGCCCTTCCAACGCCACTGTCGCATCCGCCAAACGGTCAAGCCGTGACGCGGGAGGTTAATTAACCATCAGCTTTAACCAGCTAAAGTTTCCCCAAGGGAAATGAAAGTCAGCGAAACATGAGTGAGACAAACACGGTCTATCAGGCCTATCAGGCGAACACCTATCTTTTTGGTGGCAACGCCCCGTACGTCGAAGAGATGTACGAAAACTACCTGGCCAATCCAGGCAGTGTGCCCGATTCCTGGCGAGATTACTTTGATGCATTGCAGCATGTGCCAGCAGTGGACGGCAGTAACGCCAAGGACATTCCGCACCAACCCGTGATTGACGCGTTTGCGCAGCGTGCCAAGGCGGGTGGCACCAAGGTGGTGGTGGCCAGCGTGGACGCCGAAATGGGCCGCAAGCGCACAGCAGCACAGCAGCTGATTGCCGCTTACCGCAATGTGGGTGCCAGCTGGGCTGACCTGGATCCACTCAAACGCACGGAGCGCCCGAACATTCCTGAGCTTGACCCGGCTTTTTATGGCTTCAAGGACGCCGACTTCGAGACGGTGTTTGACACCAGCAATACCTTCTTCGGCAAAGACAAGATGCCTTTGCGCGAGTTGTTGAACTCGCTGCGCGAAACCTATTGCGGCACCATTGGCGCCGAATACCAGTACCTGACCGATCAGACGCAAAAACGCTGGTGGCAACAAAAGCTCGAAAGTGTTCGCAGCAAGCCCAATTTCAACGCCGATCAAAAGAAGCACATTCTGGATCGACTGACTGCGGCTGAGGGGTTGGAGCGTTTCCTGCACACCAAGTATGTTGGTCAGAAGCGTTTTTCACTGGAAGGTGGCGAGAGCTTTATTGCCGCTATGGACCAGCTGATTCAACAAGCCGGCAGTCTGGGCGTGCAAGAAATTGTGATTGGTATGGCGCACCGGGGCCGCCTGAACGTGCTTGTCAACACCCTGGGCAAGTTGCCTGCCGACCTGTTTGCCGAGTTTGATCACACCGCCCCTGAAGACCTGCCAGCCGGTGATGTCAAATACCACCAGGGATTCAGCTCGGATGTGACCACCCCTGGCGGCCCGGTGCACTTGAGCCTGGCGTTCAACCCATCACACCTTGAAATTGTCAATCCGGTAGTGGAAGGCTCGGTGCGCGCCCGCATGGACCGCCGCGCCGATCCGACCGGCCGCCAGGTGCTCCCCGTGTTGGTACACGGTGATGCCGCTTTTGCGGGCCAGGGCGTCAACCAGGAAACCCTGGCGCTGGCACAGACCCGTGGCTACACCACGGCTGGCACGGTGCACCTGATCATCAACAACCAGATCGGCTTCACCACCTCCGACCCGCGTGACTACCGCTCCACGCTGTATTGCACCGACATTGTGAAGGGCGTGGAAGCGCCCGTGATGCACGTCAACGGTGATGACCCTGAAGCCGTGGTCATGGCCATGCAGTGGGCGCTGGAATACCGCATGGAGTTCCGCAAAGACGTGGTGCTGGACATCATTTGTTTCCGTAAGTTGGGCCACAACGAGCAAGACACCCCGGCGCTGACTCAACCACTGATGTACAAGAAGATTGCTCAGCATCCGGGCACGCGCAAGCTGTATGCCGACAAGCTGGCTGCACAAGGGCTGGGTGCCACGCTGGGTGACGACATGTTCAAGGCGTTTCGTGCGGCCATGGATGCGGGTAAACACACGACGGACCCGGTGTTGACCAACTTCAAGAGCAAGTACGCGGTGGATTGGACCCCCTTCCTGGGGAAAAAATGGACGGATGCCGGTGACACGGCCATTCCGATGTCAGAGTGGAAGCGTCTGGCTGACAAGATCACCACCATGCCGACCAGCCTGACACCGCATCCACTGGTGAAAAAAGTCTATGACGACCGGGCCGCCATGGGTCGGGGCGACATTCCGGTGGATTGGGGCATGGGCGAGCACATGGCCTTTGCCTCGTTGGTGGCCAGTGGTTACCCGGTTCGCTTGTCGGGTGAAGACTGTGGCCGGGGCACGTTTACCCACCGTCATGCCGTCATCCACGACCAGAACCGCGAAAAGTGGGACGTGGGTACCTACGTACCCTTACAAAACGTGGCCGAGAACCAGTCGCCATTTGTTGTCATTGACTCCATCCTGTCCGAAGAAGCGGTGCTGGGGTTTGAATATGGTTATGCATCCAACGACCCCAACACCTTGGTGATTTGGGAAGCCCAGTTTGGCGATTTCGCTAACGGCGCCCAGGTGGTGATTGACCAGTTCATTGCCTCAGGTGAAGTCAAGTGGGGCCGTGTCAACGGCATCACGCTGATGCTGCCCCACGGCTACGAAGGCCAGGGCCCGGAGCATTCCTCTGCACGTGTCGAGCGTTTCATGCAGTTGGCGGCTGACACCAATATGCAGTTGGTGCAACCGACCACGGCCAGCCAGATCTTTCACGTGTTGCGCCGCCAGATGGTGCGTAACCTGCGCAAACCTCTGGTGATTTTCACGCCCAAGTCGCTGCTGCGTCACAAAGATGCAGCGTCTCCCTTGTCTGAGTTCACCAAAGGCTGCTTCCAGACCATCATTCCTGACAACAAGGCACTCAAGGCCGACAAAGTCAAGCGTGTGGTGGCCTGCTCAGGCAAGGTGTATTACGACTTGTCCAAGAAGCGCGAGGAAAAGGGTGCAGACGATGTGGCCATCATTCGGATTGAGCAGTTGTATCCGTTCCCGCACAAGGCGTTTGCAGCGGAATTGAAGAAGTATCCCAACGCCACCGAGGTCGTGTGGACTCAGGATGAACCGCAGAACCAGGGCGCCTGGTTCTTCGTGCAGCATTACATTCACGAAAACATGCTTGAGGGTCAAAAGCTGGGGTATTCCGGCCGGGCTGCTTCGGCATCGCCTGCGGTGGGTTACTCCCATCTGCACCAGGAGCAGCAAAAGGCGCTGGTAGAAGGCGCCTTTGGCAAGCTCAAAGGCTTTATCTTGACCAAGTAAGGTCGCCCCCCAGTTAACCGTTTGCAGCGGGTTCTTGTCCCGCTTTGCAAACCCTCAAGATTATTTTTTGAAAGAATTGTTATGGCACTCGTAGAAGTCAAAGTCCCGCAACTGTCTGAATCTGTGGCTGAAGCCACTTTGTTGCAATGGAAGAAAAAAGTCGGCGACGCTGTCGCTGTGGATGAGATCCTTATTGATGTCGAAACCGACAAAGTGGTGCTGGAAGTTCCCGCACCTGCTGCCGGTGTGATTGTTGAAATTGTCCAAGCCGACGGCAGCACCGTGGCCGCAGATCAACTGATTGCCCGCATCGACACCGAGGGTGTCGCTGGTAACGTGGCCACACCTGCACCGGTGACGGTGGCCATGGCTGCGGTATCAGCGGCTGCGGCTGCTGCCCCGGCAGCGCCGGTGGCAACAAGTTCCTCCATGTCTGGCGTGGCGATGCCCGCTGCAGCCAAACTGATGGCAGACAACCAGTTGGCTGCCGGCTCAGTGGCTGGCACTGGCAAGGATGGCCGCGTCACCAAGGGGGACGTTTTGGCCGCTGTTGATGCACCTAAAGTTGTAGCAGCTCCCGCAATACCATCAAAGGCTTCAGCACCTTTATTGCCTCAAGTGGCAGCGCCAGCCAGCAGCTTGGCGGATGCCTTGAGCGGCCGCCCTGAGCAACGCGTTCCCATGAGCCGTTTGCGCGCACGTGTGGCCGAACGTTTGCTTCAGTCTCAATCCACCAACGCCATTCTGACCACGTTCAATGAGATCAACATGGCGCCGGTAATGGAGATGCGCAAGCGCATGCAAGAGCGTTTTGAGAAAGAACATGGCGTCAAGCTCGGTTTCATGAGCTTTTTTGTCAAAGCTGCGGTTCACGCTTTGAAGAAGTTCCCGGTGCTCAATGCCTCGGTAGATGGCACAGACATTGTTTATCACGGCTACTTTGACGTGGGTATTGCCGTGGGTTCACCACGGGGTTTGGTGGTGCCTATTTTGCGTAATGCCGACCAGATGAGTTTTGCGGACATCGAGAAGAAGATTGCCGAATTTGGCACCAAGGCCCGTGATGGCAAGCTGGGCATGGAAGAAATGACCGGCGGTACCTTCTCGATCAGCAACGGCGGCACCTTCGGCTCCATGATGTCTACGCCCATCATCAACCCACCCCAAAGTGCGATTTTGGGTGTGCACGCTACCAAAGACCGAGCCATGGTTGAAAACGGCCAGGTGGTGGTGCGCCCGATGAATTACTTTGCCATGTCTTATGACCACCGGATCATTGACGGCCGCGAAGCGGTGCTGGGGCTGGTGGCGATGAAGGAAGCGCTGGAAGATCCGGCGCGTCTGCTGTTTGATATCTAAATATCACTTCATCAAACCTGCGTAATTCGCATATACCCGCAGCGCGCATTGAGTATCTGACTCCGCAAATGTCCCCCGGATTGGGGTGAGCCCCAATCCTCCTCCTTGATTTTGCTGCGTCAGACACCCAACGCACGCCGCTAGTCGCTAGTCGCTAACGAGTTATTTCATTCAACGGCGTGGCGGTGAGTCATGGAAATTAGAAAGTAAAAAATGAGCAAGCAATTTGATGTGATCGTGATTGGTGGTGGCCCTGGTGGCTACATTGCCGCCATTCGGGCTGCCCAACTGGGCAAAAACGTGGCGTGTATTGACGAGTGGAAAAACGCCAAGGGCGGCCCGGCACCAGGTGGCACCTGCACCAATGTGGGCTGCATTCCTTCCAAGGCCTTGCTTCAGTCAACTGAGCATTTTGAGCAAGCCAGTCACCACTTCGCTGACCATGGCATCACTGTCAAGGGCTTGGCGATGGATGTGGCCAAAATGGTGGCGCGCAAAGACAACGTGGTCAAGCAAAACAACGACGGCATTTTGTACTTGTTCAAGAAGAACAAGATCAGCTTCTTCCATGGGCGCGCTTCGTTTGTTAAGGTGGCAGATGGCGGCTACGAAATTAAGGTCACTGGCGCGGCTGAAGAAAACATTGTGGGTCAACAGATCATTGTGGCGACAGGATCCAACGCCCGCGCGCTGCCCGGAACCCCTTTTGACGAAGAACTGATCCTGTCGAACGACGGCGCCTTGCGCATCCAGAGCGCACCCAAAAAGCTCGGCTTAATTGGCTCTGGCGTGATTGGTCTTGAAATGGGTTCGGTCTGGCGCCGTTTGGGAGCTGAAGTCACCATTTTGGAAGGTTTGCCAACATTCTTGGGTGCGGTGGACGAGCAAATTGCCAAGGAAGCCAAAAAGGCCTTTGACAAACAAGGGCTCAAAATTGAACTGGGTGTGAAGGTCGGCGACATCAAAACCAGTAAAAAAGGCGTGAGTATTGCGTACACCAATGCCAAGGGTGAAGCCCAATCGCTGGATGTCGAAAAACTCATTGTCTCGATTGGCCGTGTACCCAACACCATTGGCTTGAATGCCGAAGCCGTCGGTTTACAACTTGACGAGCGCGGCGCCATCGTGGTGGACGGCGATTGCCGCACCAATTTGCCCGGTGTCTGGGCCGTGGGTGACGTGGTGCGTGGTCCGATGTTGGCCCATAAAGCGGAAGAGGAGGGCGTTGCGGTAGCTGAGCGCATTGCGGGTCAGCATGGCCATGTCAACTTCAACACCATTCCCTGGGTCATTTACACCAGCCCTGAGATTGCCTGGGTGGGTCGCACCGAGCAGCAACTCAAGGCCGATGGCGTGGCGTACAAGGCGGGTACTTTTCCGTTTCTGGCCAACGGACGTGCGCGCGCATTGGGCGACACCACCGGCATGGTGAAAATGCTGGCCGATGCCAAAACCGATGAGATTCTGGGCGTGCACATCGTCGGCCCCATGGCCAGCGAATTGATTGCTGAATGCGTTGTGGCCATGGAGTTCCGGGCCAGCAGCGAGGACATCGCCCGCATTTGTCATGCGCATCCGTCCCTGAGCGAGTCCACCAAAGAAGCTGCACTCGCGGTCGACAAGCGCACGCTGAACTTTTGACATGAATATGTAAAGTGCCCTTGGCCCTTATTAATAAAGGGTCTAGAGCTATTTATATAGTAGCAACTGAACTCCAGTGACTGTTCGAAAGACCTACCAGGCGGAATTGATTGCGCGGGGCTACAGCTCTGACCCCGCGCAATTGAAGGCCATCCAAATTCTGGAAACCTGTGCTCGGGAGTGGGGGCGGTTTCGTGATAAGCGCTCCAATGCATTGAAGAAGCTGATCAATCACCCCCCCATTCCACGCGGCGTTTACATGTACGGTGGTGTGGGGCGTGGCAAGAGTTTTTTGATGGATTGCTTTTACAGTGCAGTCCCACTAAAACGCAAGGTACGGCTGCATTTTCATGAGTTCATGCGCGAAGTCCATCGTGAACTGGCCAATTTGCGGGGCACAGCCAATCCACTCAACGTGCTGGCCAGGCAGATTTCAGAAAAATACCGGCTGATCTGCTTTGACGAGTTTCATGTCGCGGACATCACCGATGCCATGATTCTGGACCGTTTATTGACCGCCCTGTTTGATAACGGTGTGGGATTTGTCACCACCTCCAATTTCAAACCAGACGATCTGTACCCCAATGGGCTCAATCGGGATCGCCTGTTGCCAGCCATTGCCATGCTCAACTCGCAATTGACTGTGCTGAACGTGGACAACGGCACGGACTACCGGGGACTCACCCTGGAACAACTGCAGCTGTATCACTGTCCACTGGGTGAGTCAGCTGACGCGGCCATGCAGGACGCGTTTGAACGCTTGGCCGAAACTCAGGACGAAGCCCCTGTTTTGCAGATTGAATCTCGAATGATCTACGCGCGGCGCAAGGCGGGTGGCTTGGTCTGGTTTGATTTCAAAACCCTGTGCGGTGGGCCACGATCTCAAAACGATTACCTTGAGTTGGCGACGCAGTTTCACACGGTACTGCTCAGCGATGTGCCCCATATGCCCCCCAGAATGTCCTCTGAGGCCAGGCGTTTCACTTGGCTGATTGACGTGCTTTACGATCGGCGAGTCAAACTGATCATGTCGGGAGAGGTTCCAGCCGAACAGCTTTATACCGAAGGGCAGATGGCTCATGAATTTGTGCGCACGGTGTCACGTATCAATGAAATGCAGTCGGCAGAATTTTTGGCGCTGGAGCGCCGTGATGTGGATACCAAGCTGACATGAAATCCAAAGACCTGGCCTGTTATCTACTTTGGATTGGATTGATGCTAGCGGCATCTCACGCCTTTGCTCAGGAAGTACAGTCCATCAATTTGGTCGCCGAGCGCCGGCGTATTTCGGCTGAACGCACCATTCATGAGAGTGCTTTTTTGCAGTCGGAGCGTTTGTGTTATGCCCGGTTTGCGGTGTCTGACTGTCTGCATCAGGCACGGCAGAATCGAAGGGCGGTGCTGGATCCGCTGCGCCGGCAGGAACTGGTATTGAATGAGATGGAGCGAAAATTAAAAGCGTTTTCGGCCATGAATCGCATCCAGGAAAAAGTGTCCGCCCAGCAACCGAAATCGCCGGACGTGGTCCCTCTACGGAATGGACCGATCTCAGCGCCCTGACGAGCGTTGGCGTATCGTCAAGCGGCCAGAGGTTCTACTTTGACGATGGCAAGAGACAGGTTGTCACCACCACCTCGGGCTCTGGAGCGCGCTTTTTCAATCAAAAACTCGCTGGCTTCCCGCGCCGACAGCGTGGATAGTATTGAGCCTAACTCCTGATCATTGAAGTAATGCCAAACACCGTCGCTGCATGACATCAGTGTGTCGCCCGGTTGTAGTTTGGCGATGAAATGGGTGTCAATCGGCGGCTCCTTTTCGGTGCCCAAACAACCCATCAGTACATTGGATTGTGGGTGGACACTGGCTTGCTCTGCCGTCAGTTCGCCTCGGTTGACCAGCGCTTGAACATACGAATGGTCCATGGTGCGCACAATCATCTGCCCATCATGAAAATGGTAGATACGAGAGTCCCCTGCGTGGGCCCAGTAACAGCTGCCGTCCGGGTTGATCAAATAAACGGCCAGTGTGCTGTGCGGCTCTTCTTCAGAGGAGATCGCCGTCAGCCGGATCACCATGTGGGCCTCAAGAACCAGTTGCCTGAGTGTGGCAACGGGATCATCCGTGCCCGGCACATAGCGATCAAACAACTGCTTTGCCGTCATCATGACCTGATCAGACGCCTTGCGACCACCGCTGCGCCCCCCCATGCCGTCGGCCAATATGGCCATGACACAACTCTTGACCCGGTGATGGCTCAGCAGTCTGACCTGGTCCTGCTGGTAATCACGGTCACCCTTGTGAATGCCCGTGGCCGCAGTCAACCGGTAACCCTTGTTTGTCATACGGTCACCAGAGTTTCCACCAGGGCTTGGTCTTGACTTTGAATCCCTGGGTCAGGTAGGGCGTTTGAGGATAGTTTTTCTCCAGAACACGCTGCGCATCGTCACGCATTTGTGTCATTTTCAGGGCGTCGTAGGACTTCACCATGATGAACAAAGCTTCTTCCAAGGCGGGTACGCCCTGGTAGTCGCTGATGGCCGTCTGCGCGCGATTGATCGCCGCAAGATAGGCGCCACGTTCATAGTAGTAACGTGCCACATACACGTCAGACTGCGCCAGGGAATTCACGATGTAGGCCATTCGGGCAGTGGCATCAGCGGCATATTTAGAGGCAGGAAAGCGTGTCGTCAGTTCTTTGAACGATTCAAAGGACTCCTTGGCCGCTTTTTGATCGCGTTCAGCCAGATCTTGCCGAGTTAAAGCAGAAAATAGCCCCAGATCATCGTTGAAGTTGGCAATACCTTTCAGGTACAGCGCGTAGTCAAGCGCTGGGCTGGCGGGGTGCAACTTCATGAAACGATCTAGCACTGCGATGGCCAACACCGGTTCACCGTTTTTGAAATGCGCATATGCCTTGTCGAGCTGAGCCTGCTGAGCCAGGGGCGTACCCGCTGCGCGACCTTCGAGCTTGTCAAAGAGGGGAATGGCCTTTTCGTAAGCGCCTGTGCTGAGCTCATCCTTCGCTTCAGCATAAATTTTGTTAGGGCTCCAGGCCGACGTGGGGTCGACGGGTGTTGTTGAACACGCGCTCAACAACAGTGCTCCACAGGCCAAAGACCAGGCAAGGACAGCAGATAATTTGGCATCAGGCATGTAAGGCAGCTTTCTTGAAAAACACTTTGATTATATCGGGCACCCCTTCTTTGATCGACGCACAAACGCTGGATGAGGAAGGTCCGGAGCTGGAGTTGAGGCCTTTGGCTTTTGGTGCAGAACACCATGGTCTGCGGCTTGATCGCGCTTTGTCTGATCTGGTGCCAGAATTTTCCCGCAATTATTTGCAGCAACTCATCGCTTTGGGAGGGGTATCTGTCAACGGAAAGGTCATCGAGAAGGCTTCCTTCAAGGTCAAGGTGGCCGACATCGGACAGATCGAGCTGCGGCCGACACCGCAAAGTCAGGCTTTCAAGGCGGAGAGCCTGCCGCTGGATCTGGTTTACCAGGACGAACATCTGCTGGTCATCAACAAGCCCGCCGGAATGGTGGTCCACCCAGCGCCTGGTAATTGGAGTGGCACGCTGATGAACCGTTTGTTGGGGTTTGATGCGCAGGCCTTTAACCTGCCACGCGCTGGCATCGTGCATCGGCTGGACAAGGATACCAGCGGCTTGATGGTGGTTGCGCGAACCCGGGCGGTCATGGATGCTCTGGTGCAAGCCATTTCCGCCCGCGAGGTCAAACGCCAGTATCTGGCGCTGGCTCATCGCGCTTGGCTAGGCGCAAAGTTGCGCCACGTCGATGCAGCCGTGGGGCGTGACCCGGTCAACCGATTGCGTATGGCGGTGGTTGATCTGACGCTTCAGACGGGCAAGGCGGCTCAAACTGATTTTGAGTGTCTTTCCAGTGGAGCCGCCGGATGCCTGGTCAAATGCAGCTTGCACACGGGTCGAACGCACCAAATCAGGGTTCATATGGCGTCGATCGGACATCCTTTGCTGGCAGATGTGACCTATGGGGGTGCGCTGGCTGCCGGCATGCAGAGGCAGGCGCTGCATGCCACCCGTTTGGCGTTTGTGCATCCGGTGACTTTGCAGGCCTTGGCTTTTCTGGCGCCGCCGCCATCAGATCTGGCCCAGGCCATCGAATGCTGGGGTCTAAAGTACAATCTGGCCACTTTTTAAGCTGCTCTACAGCAGTTTTTTGCGTGCCACCGATGCTCTTGTCGGTCTTGAACACGTCTTCCACTTCTTATTAGCTGACACCACGGGGTGTTTTGACAGGAATGAGCCCATCATGAACACGCTGGATGCCAAGCGCATCCTGGAAACCGCCTTGATCTGCACGCAGCAACCGATGCCGCTTCGCGACATGCGAACGCTGCTAGGTGATGTACTGGGTACCGATTCAATTCGGCTGATCTTGTCGGATCTGCAAGAGGAATGGTCTGAGCGCGGTGTCGAATTGGTTTGTGTTGCCAACGGCTGGCGATTTCAGAGCCGCCCGGAGATGCGGACGTACCTGGACCGTTTGCACCCTGAAAAGCCACCCCGATATGCCCGTGCCACATTAGAAACACTGGCCATCATCGCTTACAGGCAGCCGGTTTCGCGAGGCGACATTGAAGATATTCGGGGTGTCGCGGTGAACTCACTTACCCTCAAACAGTTGGAGGATCGTGGATGGATCGAAGTGATTGGCCATCGGGACACCGTGGGTCGCCCGGCCTTGTTTGCGACCACACGTCATTTTCTGGATGATCTTGGACTGGCCTCGCTGGACCAATTGCCCCCCTTGGAAGCGACCATGAACACGCTCGATGGCCTGATTGAGGCTGACGCCAGAAATTTGCCTGAGGTTCTAGAGCCAACACCACACCCGACCGCGGCCCAATCGCTCCAGACCACCACCCCTGAACTGGATGGTTTTGATGATCCATCCCGCCAATCGCTCCATCCTGAATCTGTACCTCACGAGAATCCACTATGACAGAACACCATGCTGAGTCATCGGCCCCTATTTTTCCCCCTGAAGTTGCGCCGGTCAATGAAGCGATCCGCTTCGAAGATGTGGTATCAGGCCTGTTTGATGCCGAGGAAGATGGCTCGGACATTGTGCCGCTGAAGCGTGTTCTGCCCCCTCAGCCCGAGTCGCCCAAGCTTCACAAGGTCTTGGCACAGGCAGGTATGGGCTCCAGGTTGGAAATGGAGCAACTCATCCTGGAAGGGCGTATCACCGTCAACAATGAACCTGCCCACATTGGGCAACGAGTCCAATTTGGCGATCATGTGAAGGTCAATGGCAAACCCATCCGTTTCAGAATCGCGCCGCCCCCGGCGCGAGTCATTGCGTATCACAAACCCGCAGGCGAAGTCGTCAGTCACGATGACCCCCAAAATCGGCCCACCGTATTTCGACGGCTGCCCAAGTTGTTTCAGGGTAAGTGGCAATCCGTGGGCCGACTGGACCTGAATACCGAGGGTTTGTTGCTGTTCACCAGTTCGGGTGAACTGGCGAACAATTTAATGCACCCTAGATTTGGGTTGGAGCGTGAATACGCTGTACGCGTTTTAGGTGCGCTGAATCAGGAAGAGAAGCGCAAGTTGCTCGACGGTGTGCGGCTGGACGATGGCATGGCCCAGTTTGGCTCCATCGAGGACGGTGGCGGCGAGGGGTCCAACTGCTGGTACCGTGTCACCATTTCCGAGGGGCGCAACCGCGAGGTGCGCCGCATGCTGGAGTCCGTTGGCCACGCAGTCAGCAGGTTGATTCGAATTCGCTATGGCTCTATGGTTTTGCCCCGTGGTCTGAAACGAGGCGCCTGGGTCGAACTGGACGATGCCGATATCCGGCTGTTGACACGCGCCGCTCAAGCACAAGCCCCGCGCGAGGCATCTGACCTCGCCAAATCCGGTCGCCCTCCGGGCCGCAGTCCCAACCCGGCTTCTCGCACAGGTAACAAGCCCACGCGTGGCAACAGCCGGTCATCCAGGGGGCCAGCACCTGCCAATCAGCCTGATCCCATGAAGACCTCTTTAGGATACATAGGCGCCGACAGTTTTTCGCGCCAACGGGAAGAGGCAGGTAAAAAGCGCGGTGGTGGCTCTGGCCCAGGTCGTCGAACGGGTGGCAGAAACAATTGACCTCATGACCTGGTGAAAGCAGGCCGTGGTCAAGGTGAATTCCGCTGAATGTCCAAGAAAATCAACGGGTTCAGGTTAACATCGAAGGCTTTGACCAAAGTGTCACCTATTTTTTAATTGACGAGGAAATTACATGACTATCGAACGCACTCTCTCCATCATCAAACCTGACGCCGTTGCCAAGAACGTCATTGGTCAAATTTACGCTCGCTTTGAAGCCGCTGGCCTGAAGGTTGTTGCCGCCAAAATGGCTCATTTGTCCCGTGGTGAGGCGGAAGCGTTTTACGCCGTGCACAAAGCACGCCCCTTCTTCAAGGACCTGGTCGACTTCATGATTTCTGGCCCGGTCATGATTCAGGCGCTCGAAGGTGAAAACGCCATCCTGAAAAATCGCGAACTGATGGGTGCCACCGATCCCAAAAAGGCAGCCCCAGGCACGATTCGCGCCGATTTTGCTGACAGCATTGACGCTAACGCCGTTCACGGTTCCGATGCAGCTGAAACCGCGACTGTCGAAGTGGGATTCTTTTTCCCGGGCATGAACGTTTACTCACGCTGATTTCCACATGACAGTCAACCTGCTCGAACACGACCTCGAGAGTTTGGCTGTCTTTTGTCAGCAGCTTGGCGAAAAACGTTTCCGTGCGGTGCAATTGTTCCGTTGGATTCACCAAAAGGGCGCGCAACAATTTGATGACATGAGCGATTTGGCTAAATCGCTACGCGGCAAACTCACAGGTGTTGCGCACATAAGCCCCCTGGATGTCATTTCTCAGCACATATCAGCTGATGGAACCATCAAATGGCTCTTTGACGTGGGTGGTGGTAACGCGGTTGAGACGGTGTTTATCCCTGAGGATGACCGGGGAACGTTGTGTGTCTCTTCGCAAGCAGGGTGTGCCGTGGGCTGCCGGTTTTGTTCTACGGGCCATCAGGGCTTCAGCAGAAATCTGACCACGGGCGAAATTGTGGCGCAGCTCTGGTACGCAGAGCATTTCTTGCGAAAGCATTTGAAACAAGAAGAGCGGGTGATCTCCAACGTCGTGATGATGGGTATGGGCGAGCCCTTGCAGAACTACACCGCGCTGGTGCCTGCACTGCGGGTCATGCTGGACGACCATGGTTATGGGTTGTCTCGACGTCGCGTCACTGTATCCACATCAGGTGTGGTGCCCATGATCGACCGACTGGCACTGGATTGCCCAGTGGCGCTCGCAGTATCTTTGCATGCACCCAATGATGTCCTTCGGGATAAGCTGGTACCGCTGAATATGAAGTATCCGCTGCATGAGTTGCTGGACGCCTGCACGCGGTATTTGGTTCATGCGCCCAGAGATTTCATTACTTTTGAATACTGCATGCTCGATGGTGTAAACGATCGCGACGAGCATGCCCAGGAGCTGGTGCAACTGGTTCGAAGCCGCTCTCAGGGTGCTGCTTGGTGCAAGTTCAACTTGATACCGTTCAACCCGTTCCCAGCCTCTGGCTTGAAACGATCGACACAAGAGCGGGTGCTGAAGTTTGCAAAAATTTTGAGTGACTCAGGGATCACGACCACGGTCAGAAAGACGCGTGGGGATGACATCGACGCCGCTTGTGGTCAGCTTGCCGGTGATGTCGTTGACCGAACCCAGGTGATGGTACGCATGGCGCGCCGGCGCGATTCCGTAGCGACGCCGGCGGTAAATCAAAGCATTGCAAAAGTTGAACAATGAAAGTGATCATGAATCAAAAACCATTGATACGCCTGACCTTGTTTTTGGGAGTCGTTGCTGTGGTGGGCTCTGCGGCGCTCAGCGGTTGTGCCAGCTCACCCGATAGCAGCCAGGGCAGCGGCAGCCGTGGTGACATCATCACGGACTCTGATGAGTCTGTGCAGCGCAAGCGGGCACGCATTCGAGTTGAGTTGGCGCTCGGCTATTTTGAACAAGGCAAGACAACCATCGCCCTGGATGAAATCAAGCAAGCGATCGCGGTGGACCCCAGCTACTCGGATGCCTTCAGTCTGCGTGGTTTGATTTATATGCGGCTCAATGAGTACGCGGTAGCCGAGGAGAGCTTCAACAAGGCACTGGCTTTACAACCGCGTGACAGCAATGTGTTGCACAACATGGGATGGTTGAAGTGCCAGGAGGGACGCTACCCTCAATCACTGCAGTTTTTTAACCAGGCTTTGGCTAACCCGCTCTATGGCGAGCGCGCCAAGACCTACATGGCCCTAGGTTTGTGTCAACTCAAGGCGGGGCAGCTTTCTGAAGCAGAAGCCAGTTTGATCAAATCTTACGAATACGACGCGGCTAATCCGGTCACAGGTTTTAATTTGGCGAGTGTCCTTTATCAAAAGCGGGACGACATTCGCGCCCAGTTTTATATTCGGCGCCTGAACAACACCCAACTGGCCAATGCCGAGACGCTTTGGCTGGGTGTCAAGATTGAGCGACGCTTGGCCAACATGGAAGCCATGAATCAACTGGCAACCCAGCTGATCAAGCGGTTTCCCCAGTCGCTTGAGGCGGCGTCTTATCAGCGTGGAGCATTTGATGATTGAGTCAGGTGAAGAGAGTCAGATGGTCAGCACAAACGAAACCGCGCCATCAGCGCAAGCAGGCAGCTTGCTGAGAGCCGCTCGCGAGGCGCAAGGACTTCATATTGGCGCCTTGGCAGTGGCCCTCAAAGTGCCGGTGAAAAAACTCGAGGCTTTGGAAGCCGGTCGTTATGAGTTGCTTCCTGACATGGTTTTCGTGCGGGCATTGGCGCTGAGCGTTTGTCGAGCCCTGAAAGTCGATGCGACGGCGATCATGAGCAGCCTGCCTGGTGCGCCTGCCGCGCATATCAAACCCACAGATACCGGGTTAAACGCCGCATTCAGAGACTCCGGCACCAGTTCGCACAGCAAACTGTCCGCCAATCTGATGAGTCCACTGGGACTTGGTGTCGCATTTTTGCTGTTGTTGATCGGGGGCATCTTGGCTTGGCCTACCGAGTCAACCACAGAGAGCGCTCCTCAATCGGTCATGCCACCAACGCAGACCGACAGCCCGGATCAAGACAAGGCCATGCAGGCCACCGGCATGGCCGGTGCCGTACCCCTGTCTCCCACAGAGACTACGTCGGCAGCCTCTAGTGCAGCGACAAACAGCGCGGGAGTCAGTGTCCCCGGCGCCTCAGCGCCAATTTTGGTTGCCTCTGTGAAAGAGGATCTCGATGCTGCGCCGGTTGGTCAGCCCGCGCTGCTTGAAATGACGGCCAGCGGCGTTTCATGGGTTGAAGTTTTCGATGCCACAGGGACATCAAAATTACGTAAGCTCACCGCCCAGGGAGATGTCTTGCGAGTTTCTGGGCAGTTGCCTCTGGCGGTTGTCGTCGGCCGTGCTGATCAGATTGCCGTGAAGGTACGCGGTCAGGTGCTCGACCTGATGCCCTTGGCCAAAGACAATGTGGCCCGATTTGAGGTGAAGTGATGGACGAGCCTATTGCTATAACCGTTGCGCGTGCGCAAGCCCGCCGCTCCCGTCAAGCCAAGGTGGCTTGGGGCAATCGCTGTGTCACGGTAGGGGGTGACGCGCCTGTGCGGGTGCAATCCATGACAAATACCGATACGGTAGACGTCATTGGGACAGCCATTCAAGTAAAGGAACTTGCGCTGGCCGGGTCGGAGATGGTTCGTTTGACGGTGAATACGCCTGAGGCTGCCCAAGCGGTACCGTTCATTCGGGAACAACTCGATCGCATGGGTGTGGATGTCCCGCTGATTGGTGACTTTCATTACAACGGTCATCGCTTGCTGACGGACTACCCCGACTGTGCCCAAACCTTATCCAAATACCGTATCAATCCGGGCAACGTTGGCAAGGGGGACAAGCGCGACAAGCAATTTGCATTGATGATTGAAGCCGCGGTGCGTTGGAACAAGGCTGTGCGTATCGGGGTGAATTGGGGCAGCCTGGACCAGGAGCTGCTGGCCCATTTGATGGACGAAAATAGTCGGCGCGCAGCGCCTTGGGGTGCCAAGCCGGTCATGTACGAGGCCCTCATCAGTTCTGCGATTGATTCTGCGCAGCAGGCGGTTGATTTAGGTTTGAATCCTAATCAAATCATGCTGTCTTGCAAAGTCAGCGGTGTTCAGGACTTGATATCGGTCTACCGGGAGCTTTCCAAACGGTGTGATTACGCTTTGCATCTGGGTCTGACCGAGGCAGGTATGGGAACCAAGGGTGCGGTCGCGTCTGCGGCGGCCTTGTCTGTTCTGTTGCAAGAAGGCATTGGTGACACCATACGTGTATCTTTGACGCCGCAACCGGGTGAATCGCGCACCCAAGAGGTGGTGATTGCCACAGAAATATTGCAATCGCTTGAATTGCGCTCTTTCGTTCCGAGCGTGACGGCTTGCCCGGGTTGCGGTCGCACCACCAGCACCACATTTCAGGAGTTAACGCAAAAAATCGAAGGATTTTTGCGTGCACAGATGCCGGTTTGGCGCAACAAGTATCCCGGCGTTGAAACCATGAAGGTTGCTGTGATGGGATGCATCGTGAATGGTCCTGGCGAAAGCAAGCAAGCCGACATTGGTATCAGCCTGCCAGGAACCGGTGAAGCTCCGGCTGCGCCGGTCTACATCGACGGCGAAAAAGCCATGACCTTGCGCGGTGAATCTATTGCCGAAGAGTTCCAGGTCATCGTAGAAAACTATGTTGAACGACGCTTTGGCGTGCATGTTGCTGCCAAGGCTTGATGTAAAGACCCATGACTGAAAAAGTAACATCTGCCCCGGTGGGCAAGCTGACGGCCGTGAAAGGCATGAACGACCTGTTGCCACCAGCTTCGGCGACCGTGGAGTGGTTTGAATCTAAGGTGCGTGACCTGATGGCCCGGTTTGCCTATCGCAACATTCGCACGCCCATTGTGGAACGCACGCCCCTGTTTGTCCGTGGTCTGGGCGAAGTTACAGACATAGTCGAGAAGGAAATGTATTGCTTTGAGGACCGGCTCAATGGGGACTCCCTGACCTTGCGCCCAGAGGCCACCGCCGGTGTGGTACGGGCCGCGCTGGAGCACAGTCTGCTGTACGACGGTGGCAAGCGGCTCTATTACATGGGTCCCATGTTTCGTCATGAACGTCCACAAAAGGGCCGTTACCGGCAGTTTGATCAAATTGGTGCCGAAGCCCTGGGGTTTTCTGGCGCGGAAGTCGACGCAGAGCTGATTCTGATGGCCACAGCCCTGTGGGCCGAAATCGGTTTGACGGACGTGCGACTGGAACTCAACAGTTTGGGTCAACCCCCCGAGCGACTGGCCCACAGACAGGCCCTGATCGCCTATTTCGAGCAGCATCTTGACGCGCTGGACGAAGACGCCCGCCGCCGCTTGCACAGCAATCCCTTGCGGATCCTGGACACCAAAAATCCGGCCATGCAGCCCATCGTGAATTCAGCGCCCCAGTTGCTTGATTTTCTGGGTGAGGCGTCTTTGGCGCATTTCAATACCTTGAAATCGATTTTGGATGTCAATGGCGTGGCCTATACCGTGAACCCTCGGCTGGTTCGGGGCATGGACTATTACAACCTGACGGTGTTTGAGTTCACCACCGATCGGCTGGGCTCCCAAGGTACGGTCTGCGCGGGCGGCCGATATGATTATTTGTTTGAACAACTGGGCGGTAAACCTGCACCAGCAGTGGGCTGGGCTCTGGGCGTCGACCGGGTGTTGGAGCTTGCCAAAGCAGCTGGCTTGGTTGCGACAGAACCCCGGTTGGACGCCTATGCCATCGTCACCGATCATGCTGCCATGCCCCTGGTTTTGACGACTTTGCAATCCTTGCGTACCGCTGGCATCAGCGTTCAGATGCACACCAGCACGCCAGAAGGCATGGGCAGCATGAAAAGTCAGTTCAAGCGCGCGGATGCCAGCGGTGCCCGATTTGCCCTGATTTTCGGCCCTGATGAGGTCAAAGCCCAGCAGGTCACCATCAAACCATTGCGGGATGCCACTACACAGCAAGTGACGCAACCCCTGGCGACTCTGTCTACTTGGGCGCCAACCCTACAATCTTCCTTTTAGCAAAGTGACGTCATGGCAAATCATTTGGATTTAGAAGAACAGGAGCAGCTTGATCAGATCAAGCATTTCTGGAAACAGTATGGCAACGCGATCACCTGGGCATTGATTGTCATTTTGGCTGGTTTTGCGAGTTGGAATTTTTATAACTATTGGCAGCGCAGTCAGGCCACACAGGCGGCAGCTCTCTTTGATGAAGTTGAGCGATCGATTCAAGCGGGTGATATGGCCAAAATTGACCGTGTTTTCACCGACATGAAAGAGCGCTTTGCCTCTACCTCCTACGCCCAGCAGTCCGGGCTACTGGTCGCCAAACAGTATGTTGTGGCTGGCAAACTTGACGCCGCCAAATCGGCGTTGACTTGGGTCGCTGAAAAGTCATCGGACGCCGGTTATCAATCAGTAGCCAAACTCCGGTTGTCTGGACTCTTCATGGAGTCAAAGAACTATGACAGCGCGCTGAGTCAGTTAAGCGGCACGTTTCCTGCTGGCTTTGAAGCCCTGGTGGCCGATCGAAAAGGCGACATCCTGATGCTGCAAGGCAACAAGCCACTGGCACTGGCCGAGTATGAAAAGGCCTACAAGTTGTTTGATGCCCGCGCAGAATACCGTCGACTGGTCGAAGTCAAGCTCAACGCCTTGGGTGTCGACGTACAGGCACGAGACCAAGTGGCGACAGCCAACGGAAAGTAACTGATGACAACAACAACCGGCGTTCTACATTTCAGCAAAATCTGTTTGCTTGCTGCTTCCATGGGTGGCTTGGTCGCCTGTTCCAGCGGCTCCAACGCACCGAAGGCGGCAGACCTAGGTAGCGATCCCGCCCTGATGGGCATCAAAACGGCCTGGACTACCAAAATTGGCCAGGTGGACTTCCCCCTGAGTGTTCCTGTGAAGGGCAATGTCATCACCTTGGCGGGTTCCAATGGCACGGTGGTTTCCATGGATGCCAGCTCCGGGGCCACGTTGTGGCAGCTCAATCTGGGCGGAGGTGTTTCGGCCGGTGTGGGCAGCGATGGGCGTTACGCCGCGATCGTCAATCGGGAAAATGAGCTGGTGACCATGGAAGCGGGCCGTGAACTCTGGCGATCGCGCTTGACCACCCAGGTGTTTACGGCACCACTGGTGGCTGGCGCGCGTGTTTTTGTGCTGGGTGCAGATCGCAGCGTCAGCGCTTTTGATGCTCTTTCTGGGAAGAAACTTTGGTCTGATCAGCGACCCGGTGAAGCACTGGTCTTGCGACAAGCTGGCGTGCTGAGTGCAGTCGGTAATACGCTGATCGTGGGGTTGGCAGGTCGCCTGGCGGGGCTCAATCCGCTCAACGGCGCTGTCGTCTGGGAGGCACCCATTGCCACACCACGGGGAACCAATGATGTGGAGCGCCTGGTTGACCTGGTAGCGGGTGTCAGCCGCGATGCCCAAGTGGTTTGCGCGCGGGCCTTTCAAGCCGCTGTGGGCTGCGTCAACACGACGCGAGGTAACGTCATCTGGAAGCAGACTGCCGCTGGATCCGTCGGACTGCAGGGGGATGACAAACTGGTTTATGGCGTCGAAGAAGATGGCCGCCTGATGGCATGGCGGCTCGCTGACGGTGGGTCAGCCTGGTCCAGTGACCGGCTGCGTTACCGCCATTTGAGTGCGCCTTTGGTGCTGGGTCGCTCTGTAGTGGTGGGTGATGAATCCGGTTTGGTTCATTTTGTATCTCGCTCGGATGGCAGTCTTCTGACGCGTCGGCCGACCGATGGCTCTGCAGTGCGTGTCACGCCCGTAGCCGCCGGTCAAACTCTGGTGGTCGTGACGCGAAACGGCACCGTGCTGGGCTTTCAGCCTGAATAACGCGAAACAATAAGTCACTATGAAACCCGTATTGGCCTTGGTGGGCCGCCCCAATGTGGGTAAATCGACGCTGTTCAATCGGTTGACCAAGTCGCGTGATGCCATCGTGGCTGATTTTGCGGGCTTGACCCGCGATCGTCACTACGGCAACGGCAAGCAAGGTGCACACGAATATATCGTCATCGATACCGGCGGTTTTGAACCCGACGCCTCCAGTGGCATCTACAAGGAAATGGCCAAGCAGACCCGCCAGGCCGTCGCTGAGGCTGATGTGGTTATTTTTGTGGTGGATGCGCGCGGCGGCGTGTCGGCGCAAGACCATGACATCGCCAACTATTTGCGCCGCTTGGGCAAACCCTGCGTTCTGGCTGCCAACAAGGCTGAAGGCATGCTCGAAGGTGCCCAATTGGTGGAGTTTTATGAACTGGGCCTGGGCGAGGTGCATGCCATTTCTGCTGCGCATGGTCAAGGCATCAAGGCGCTGGTCGATCTGGCCCTGTCGCCACTGAGTCTGGACGATGACGATGCACCGGTCGAAGCTGAACCCGGTGTGATCAAACTGGCTGTGGCGGGTCGCCCGAATGTGGGTAAGTCCACACTCATCAACGTGTGGTTGGGTGAAGAGCGGCTGGTCGCATTTGATTTGCCAGGCACCACACGGGACGCCATATCTGTTCCCTTTGAACGCAACGGCCAAAAATTCGAGTTGATCGATACGGCCGGCCTGCGGCGCCGTGGCAAGGTATTTGAAGCCATCGAGAAATTCTCGGTGGTGAAGACCTTGCAAGCCATTGAGTCGGCCAATGTGGTTTTGCTGCTGATTGATGCAACCCAGGGCGTGACGGACCAGGATGCACACATTGCCGGCTACGTCCTTGAAAATGGCCGAGCTGTGGTGCTGGCGGTCAACAAGTGGGATGCGGTGGATGACTACCAGCGAGAACTGGTCAAACGCTCGATCGAAACACGTCTGGGTTTCCTCAAGTTTGCCAACATGCATCTGATTTCGGCTCAGAAACGCCAGGGTCTGGGTCCCTTGTGGGCGTCGATTGCTCAGGCTTACAAAGCGGCCAACTGCAAAATGTCGACGCCCGTGTTGACCCGTTTGTTATTGGAGTCCGTGCAATTTCAAAGCCCCAAACGCGCTGGCATGTACCGGCCCAAGTTACGCTACGCACATCAAGGGGGTATGAATCCACCGGTGATTGTGATTCATGGCAACTCGCTGGAGCATGTGACAGAGGCCTATAAGCGCTTTCTCGAGGGTCGTTTTCGCAAGGAATTCGACTTGGTGGGAACGCCGTTGCGCATCGAGATGAAAACCTCGGCCAACCCATTCGCAGACAAGGCCAATTGACCCCTTTGAACGCTTCTAATCGTACAAATTTGTCAAGGCTTTGCAGTATCTGACGTTAATGAACCACATGTCTGTGGTATCGTGAACTCTTCTTTAATTATCCGAACACGGAGAATATCGTGAGCAACAAAGGCCAACTTTTGCAAGATCCCTTTCTCAACACCCTGCGTCGAGAACATGTTCCAGTCTCTATTTATCTTGTCAATGGGATCAAGCTTCAAGGGCAAATCGAATCGTTCGACCAATACGTGGTGCTGCTACGCAACACTGTGACTCAAATGGTCTACAAACACGCCATATCCACCATCGTTCCTGGGCGTGCCGTTAATTTCACAGCCGCTGAGGGTGACCAACCTGCCGCAGCCTGAGCACAAGACAACACCCACCTTGCTGGTGGGTGTTGATTTTGGACTTCCCCACTTTGATGCCGAGTTAGAAGAGCTTGGCCTGCTAGCCCAGACTGCTGGTTTGACACCGGTTGCCCGGGTGACTTGCAAACGCCGTGCGCCAGATGCAGCCCTGTTCATTGGCAGTGGCAAAGCAGACGAAATCAAGATGCTCGCCGCTCAGTTGGGTGTGCAGGAAATTTTGTTTGACCAAAGTTTGAGCCCGGCCCAGCAACGTAACCTGGAACGCCATCTGGAGTTGCCCGTCAACGACCGAACCTTGCTGATTCTTGAAATTTTTGGACAGCGTGCGCGCAGTCACGAGGGCAAATTGCAAGTTGAACTGGCCCGGCTTCAATACTTGAGCACCCGGCTGGTCCGCCGCTGGTCGCACCTGGAACGTCAAAGTGGCGGTATCGGTATGCGCGGTGGCCCCGGTGAAACCCAGATCGAACTTGATCGCCGGATGATTGGTGACAACATCAAGCGCATCAAGGAGCGCCTGATCAAAGTCAAACGCCAGCGCCACACGCAAAGGCGACAGCGTGACCGTCGGGATACCTTCAATATTTCCCTCGTGGGTTACACCAACGCAGGCAAGTCCACCTTGTTCAACGCCTTGGTCAAGGCGCGTGCCTACGCGGCAGACCAATTGTTTGCCACCTTGGATACAACCACCCGCCAGCTTTACCTCGGCGACGTTGGTCGCATGATTTCTCTGTCGGATACCGTGGGGTTCATTCGTGATTTGCCGCACGGACTCATCGATGCGTTTCAGGCGACCTTGCAGGAGGCCGTGGACGCTGACCTCCTTTTGCAAGTGGTTGATTTTTCGAGCGAAAACTACCTGACTCAAATCTCCGAGGTGCAACGGGTACTTCATGAGATCGGCGCTGGCGATGTGCCTCAAGTGCTGGTGTTTAACAAACTCGACGCGGTTGCGTCCGATTGCCGCCCATCGGTTCTGCGGGATAGCTATGAGCTTGATGGCAAGTTGACCCCCCGAATCTTTTTAAGTGCTCAGGCTGGCGAAGGTTTGGCAGAGTTGCGCCAACTGTTGACAGATGCCGTTCTTGCCAAGACCACTGCGCCGCCCGCTTCGCATTTCCCTCAAACTCTTGAGGCTGACACCTGATTCGGCACAATCGCCCTCCATTAGACAAGAGTTGATCCGATGAAACTTCAATTACCCGCTTTTAGCCTGGCACTCGTGCCGCAACGCATCAGAGGAATGTTCAATCTCAATGACCCCAGGTGGGGTCGTGGCGATGACAAACCTGCTGACACCGCCAGTGGCGATGCCGATCGTCCCCAAGCTAACCCACCCGAGGCACCACCCCGCAACACCGAAGAGCGCAAGCCGCGGCAAGGTCCCAATCAAGGCCCGCCCGATTTGGATGAACTGTGGCGTGACTTCAACCGCAAGCTCGGGGGTCTTTTTGGTAATTCGAAACAGCCGGGTCGCGGCGCGCCGTCTGGGGGCGGATCAGGCGGAGGCGGTTTTGGCGGTCCAGGTGGTTTTCAACCTGACATGAAGAGCGCCGGTATTGGCGCGGGCCTGATTGCCGGTGTGGCCGTGCTGATCTGGCTGGGGACCGGCTTTTTTATCGTGCAGGAGGGTCAGCAAGCCGTCATTACTCAATTTGGCAAATACCACTCGACGGCAGGTGCAGGTTTCAACTGGCGTTTGCCCTACCCGGTGCAACGTCACGAATTGGTGTTTGTGACCCAGATCCGGTCGGTCGATGTGGGCCGTGACACCATCATCAAGGCAACGGGTTTGCGCGAGTCCGCCATGCTGACGGAAGACGAGAATATCGTCGAAATCAAGTTTGCCGTGCAATACCGGCTCAATGACGCTCGGGCATTTCTGTTTGAGAGCAAAAACCCCGCCGATGCGGTGGTGCAGGCTGCCGAAACGGCGGTGCGTGAAGTGGTCGGAAAGATGCGTATGGACAGCGCCCTGTCTGATGAACGCGACCAGATTGCACCCAGGGTGCGGCAACTGATGCAGAAGATACTCGACCGCTACAAAGTGGGCATCGAAGTGGTGGGCATCAATTTGCAGCAAGGCGGCGTGCGTCCGCCCGAGCAAGTGCAGGCGGCGTTTGACGATGTGCTCAAAGCCGGGCAAGAGCGTGAGCGAGCCAAGAACGAAGCGCAAGCCTATGCCAATGACGTGATACCGCGCGCAGTCGGTGCCGCATCGCGCCTGAAGGAAGAGGCTGACGCTTACAAGGCGCGGATCGTGGCTCAGGCCCAAGGTGATTCTCAACGCTTCAAGTCCGTGTTGGTGGAGTATCAAAAGGCGCCCCAAGTGACCCGCGACCGCATGTACATCGACACCATGCAACAAATTTACAGCAGCGTGACCAAAGTCATGGTGGACTCCAAGCAGGGGTCAAACTTGCTCTATTTGCCCTTGGACAAGCTGGTCCAGATGACTGGTCAAGTCTCCCAAGACGTGTCGGCTGCACCTGCTCCGATCGCTGCCAACCCCACCAGTCCGGCCCTTGACCCGACCGTGCCCGTAGACGCCCGTGCCCGTGACGCTGCGCGCGCACGCACGCGCGAAACTCGCTAGGAGCTCCCATGAATCGCTTAGGTTTTATTTTTTCAAGTATTTTGTTTGTTTTGGCGATTGCCAGTTCCACCTTGTTTGTCGTGGACCAGCGGCAGTTCGGTGTGGTTTTTGCCTTGGGCCAGATCAAGGACGTGATCACCGAGCCGGGCCTGAACTTCAAGTTGCCGCCGCCGTTTCAAAACGTTTCTTACATTGACAAGCGTTTGTTGACGCTGGACAGCACCGACAACGAACCCGTGTTAACAGCTGAAAAGCAGCGTGTGGTGATTGACTGGTATGTTCGCTGGCGAATTTCTGAGCCAACCCAATACATCCGCAACGTCGGTACCACCGAGGCCGCAGGTGCCAGCCAACTGAACCGCGTGGTGCGCAACGCCTTTCAGGAAGAAATCAACAAACGCACGGTCAAGGAGTTGTTGTCAGCCAAGCGTGAAGCTTTGATGGACGATGTGAAGGGCGAGGTCCTGAGCCAGGTGCGAGGTGCCAAGCCTTGGGGCATTGATGTGGTGGACGTGCGCATCACCCGTGTGGACTATGTCGACGCCATCACCGAGTCGGTTTACCGTCGAATGGAAGCGGAACGTAAACGTGTCGCCAACGAGTTACGCTCGACCGGTGGTGCCGAAGGTGAAAAAATCCGTGCAGATGCGGATCGTCAGCGCGAGGTCACGGTGGCCAATGCCTACCGTGACGCCCAGAAGATCAAGGGTGAGGGCGACGCCGAAGCCGCGCGCATTTACTCCGAATCCTTTGGCCGTGACCCGCAGTTTGCACAGTTTTACCGCAGCCTGGACGCCTACAAGGCGAGCTTCTCCAAAAAGAGTGACGTGATGGTGCTGGACCCGAGCAGTTCTGATTTTTTCAAGACCATGCGCGGCAACGGCCCTGCGGTTGCGGGTAAAAAATAGCCATGGACGGTGGCTTGGATGGCACCACCTTCTGGCTCGCCATCGCTCTGGTGCTGATCATTGAGGGCTTCATGCCCTTTGTGTCGCCAGCCACCTGGCGTCAAACCATTCAGCAAATTTTGCGCCTGGACGATGGCCAGCTGCGATTTTTCGGCTTGTGCAGTTTGCTGCTAGGTGTTGTGTCGATTTGGTGGTTGATTTAACAAAATCAGCGACATTCGCCCGGTAAAATCTGGGTTTTAACAGCCCACCTCCACCACATGTCTGCTTGGGTCCTGCCGGATCACATTGCCGATGTTTTGCCCTCTGAAGCAAGGCACATCGAAGAACTACGTCGAGACCTGCTGGACACGGCCCGGTGTTATGGTTACGAACTCGTCATGCCACCGCTACTGGAGCATCTGGAGTCCTTGCTGACCGGTGCCGGTGAAGCACTCGATTTGCAAACCTTCAAGCTAGTGGATCAGCTTTCGGGCCGCATGATGGGTTTGCGCGCCGACAGCACGCCCCAAGTCGCTCGCATTGATGCCCATCTGTTGAACCGCCAGGGTGTGACACGCTTGTGTTACTGCGGGCCGGTCTTGCACACCCGTCCTAGCGCGCCGCATGCCACCCGGGAGCCGATGCAGTTTGGCGCCGAAATCTATGGCCATGCAGGACTGGAAGCGGATATCGAGGTCCTCACGTTGGCGCTGGACTGCCTCGCAGCGGCGCGGGTGCTTTCCCCCAGTGTGGACCTGGCAGATGCCCGTCTGGTCACTGGCTGCCAAAGACAGCCCTGAACTCACCAGCCTGACGCGCGATTTGCCGATACAAGTGCGTCAGGGTTTGTTGACCCTGGTTCAGTTGTACGGTGACGCCTCCGTTTTGGACGAGGCTGAAAAAGCCTTGGAGCCCTTGTCGGGTGTGCGTGAAGCACTACACAATTTGAAGCAATTGGCCAGCCATTTTAAAGGCGTTCAGGTGACCTTTGATTTGGCGGATCTGCAAGGTTACGCCTATTACACCGGGGCCCGTTTTGCCATCTATGCGCCAGGTGGCACCGGTGCTTTGGCGCGGGGTGGGCGCTATGACCAGGTGGGGGCGGTGTTTGGTCGAGATCGACCCGCTGCGGGTTTCAGCCTGGATATCAAGGCCTTGGTGGGTGCCGTTCATCCCAGACCCCTGCAAGCGGCCATTCGAGCCCCCTGGCAAGACGAGCCAACTCTGGCGGCGGCTGTAGCCGCCCTGCGTTCGCGCGGTGAAGTGGTGGTTTGCGTCTTGCCCGGCCATGAAAGCGAAGTTGACGAATTCCATTGCGACCGCGAACTGCTGCATGTGGCGGGGCAATGGCTTGTGCAAGCCATCTATTGAACTAAAGCGAAACAAAATGACTGCAATCAAAGGACGTAACGTGGTGGTCGTCGGTACCCAATGGGGCGACGAGGGCAAAGGCAAGCTGGTGGACTGGTTGACTGAGAGTGCCCAAGGTGTAGTGCGTTTTCAGGGCGGCCACAACGCTGGTCACACGCTGGTGATCAATGGGGTGAAAACCGCTTTGCACCTGATTCCCAGTGGCATCATGCGCCCGGGCGTCAAGTGCTATATCGGCAACGGTGTGGTGCTGTCAGCCGCCAAACTATTTGAAGAAATGGCGGGGCTGGAAAAAGTCGGGGTGGAGCTGCGTTCGCGCTTGCGCGTCAGTGAAGCTTGCCCACTGATCCTGCCGTTTCACGCAGCGCTAGATGTGGCCCGTGAAGCGGCCCGCGAGCAGGGCGGCAGCGAAAAGATTGGGACGACTGGTCGCGGCATTGGCCCAGCCTATGAAGACAAGATTGCCCGACGCGCCTTGCGAGTCCAAGACTTGAAATTCCCCGAGCGTTTTGCCAGTAAATTGCGCGATCTACTGGATTTACACAACCACGTCCTGACCACCTACCTCAATTCCAAAACTTTTGACTTTGGCCCGGGTCTGGCGCCCTACATGAAAGACGGCGAGGTGTTGTTCCAGCCGGTCTATGACGAGGCAATGCGCCACGCCGAACTGCTCAAGCCCATGATGGCCGACGTGTCACGTGAACTCAACGACGCCCACCTCAAAGGTGAAAACCTGTTGTTCGAGGGTGCACAAGGCACGCTGCTCGATGTCGACCACGGCACGTACCCCTTTGTCACGTCCAGCAACTGTGTGGCGGGTAACGCCGCCGCTGGTGCCGGTGTGGGTCCGGGCTTGCTGCACTATATTTTGGGGATCACCAAGGCCTATTGCACGCGTGTGGGTGGCGGGCCTTTTCCCACTGAGTTGGACTGGGAGGTACCGGGCACACCGGGCTACCACATGAGCACGGTGGGCGCCGAGAAGGGTGTCACCACCGGGCGCAGCCGGCGCTGTGGTTGGTTTGATGCGGCTTTGCTCAAGCGTTCTGCTCAGGTCAATGGCCTCACCGGACTGTGCATCACCAAGCTCGATGTGCTCGATGGCTTGAAGGAATTGCTACTTTGCACGGGCTATGAACTTGACGGTGCCATCACCGACATCTTGCCCATGGGTGCGGACGACATTGCCCGCTGCAAGCCGATTTATGAGACCTTGGAGGGCTGGAGTGACAGTACCGTGGGCGTCACCCAATACGACAAGCTGCCCACTGCCGCCCGTTTGTACTTGCAGCGCATTGAACAGGTTACCGGGGTGCCGATTCATATTGTGTCCACCAGCCCGGACCGCGAACACACCATCATGATGCGCCACCCCTATCTGGCAGACTGAAGGCTGGGCAGCTCAAGCTGCTGCCCGGCCATCCTTGTAAATGAAATTGGCCTCTAGCCCACATCTTTGTTGCGTAATAAGCTATTTTTTCAGGAGCACTTCATGTTGACAGAAGACGGTAAACACCTGTATGTGAGCTACGACGAGTACCATAACCTGATCGAAAAGCTCGCCATCAAGGTGCACCAGTCAGGCTGGCAGTTCGACACCATTTTGTGTTTGGCACGCGGTGGCATGCGTCCAGGGGACATTTTGTCGAGGGTGTTTGACAAGCCGCTGGCCATCATGTCCACCAGCTCCTATCGCTCTGAGGCGGGCACAGTGCAAGGCCAGCTCGATATTGCCCACTACATCACCACGCCCAAAGGTCAGATTGCTGGCAAGGTGCTGCTGGTGGATGACTTGGCCGACTCCGGCCACACGCTCAATGCCGTGATTGAGCAGCTGAAGAACAACTACAAACCTATCACCGAGCTGCGCAGTGCGGTGATCTGGACCAAAGCCTTGTCCACGTTCACGCCGGACTACTGTGTCGATTTCTTGCCTACCAACCCGTGGATTCACCAGCCATTTGAAGGCTACGACAGCATGAAACCCGAGCAACTGATTCAAAAGTGGAGCGTTTGACCCGCATGCCTGTTTCCAGTACCTCACTGATTCACCATCCCTACACGCCGCCTGAAGGTTTTGCGGCACCCCAGCCCGGGGTTTTCAAGGCGTCTACCGTGTATTTCCCCAATGTGGCAGCCATGCGCCATTTTGAGTGGAAGGATAAAACTGCCTACACCTATGGCCTGCACGGCACGCCCACCACCTACACGCTGGAGGAACGCCTGTGCACCCTGGAAGGCGGTCACCAATGCCTGCTGGTGCCCAGTGGCCTGGCGGCTATTGCCACGGTGGCGCTGGCCCTGCTGAAGTCCGGCGACGAGGTACTGATTCCGGATAACGCCTACGGCCCCAACAAGGCGCTGGCTGAGGGTGAATTGGCGCGCTGGGGCATCACCCACCGGTTTTATGACAGCATGCAGCCGCAGGACTTGGCTGACAAAATCGGGCCACAAACCCGTCTGGTGTGGCTGGAGGCCGCGGGCTCGGTGACTCTGGAGTTTCCAGACCTGGTGGCGCAAGTGCATATTTGCAAGGCAGCAGGTGTGCTTTGCGCGCTGGACAACACCTGGGGGGCGGGCTTGGCGTTTCAGCCATTTGACCTACAGCCTGGCCTCCAACCGGCTGTGTCTGTTGACATCTCGACCCACGCCCTGACCAAGTACCCCAGTGGCGGCGGCGATGTGCTCATGGGAAGCATCATCACCACCGATGAGCGCCTGCACATGAAGATCAAGCTGTGCCACATGCGCTTGGGGCTGGGCGTGGCGGCCAACGATGCCGAAGCGGTCCTGCGCAGCCTGCCCAGCCTGGTGTTGCGCTACAAGGCCCATGACGAAACCACGCGGGCATTGGCACACTGGAGCCTGAACCGCTCTGAATTTGCCCAGGTCCTGCACCCGGCTTTGCCAGATTCTCCAGGTCATCTTCATTGGCAACAACTGTGCAAAATGGGGCCCGGCGGAGCAGCGGGTTTGTTCAGTGTGATTTTTCAACCTGAATACAGCCAAGCGCAAGTTGATGCGTTTTGCGATGCGCTGGTGTTGTTCAAAATTGGCTACAGCTGGGGCGGCCCGGTGAGCTTGGTGATGCCCTACGCATTGAGCACCATGCGCAGCCACTGGCCGGCGCATCTGAGACCAGGCACTCTGGTGCGTTTTTCGATCGGGCTCGAAGACGTCGATGATTTGCGGGCAGATCTGGATCAGGCGCTGCGTGTTCTGCGCTGAGCCACCGGGTAAAATGCACACCTTAACTTGAAAGATCACATTGGCAACACCTAATTACGGCTACGAAAAACGTCAGAAAGAACTGGCAAAAAAGAAGAAGAAAGAAGAAAAGCTGAAAGAAAAAGCCCAGCGCAAGGTGGGTGAGGGTGCTGCTTCTGATTCACCTGACAACGACAACGAAGCCGATGCGCCGGTAGAGGGCAGTAACCCGCCCGTTTGAACACGCAGGTGTGGGTTCAGGTGCTCGCGTTGCCTGACAGAATGCCCAGAACCTGACAAGCCAACTCGGTCATAGCGCCCATGGAGCGGTCCTTGGGCGCTATTATTTTTGCGTCTTTGAACTGCACAAAGTTGCGTTGCATGGACTGCAGGTAAGACGGGTCGTAGTGATGGGTGAGCAAGTCTTGCACCACTTGCGCCAATTCGCCAGCTCGCGCCTGTGTTTGCCAGCCTTCAATCACGGCACGTCCTTTGAGCGCGGTCAGCACTGCCAGACGTCCACAAAAATAGTCCACATCGCGCACCAGATAGTCATAGTCTTCCATCAACAGCGCCACCCGTTCGGTGTCCGGCAGTTGCAAATTCAGACAGGGGCTTTGACGCATGAGTTCGACCAAACGGGTGGGGATCGCGACGTTACCCACTTTCTTGCTTTCACTCTCCACATAAACGGGCCGCGCCGGGTCAAATCGACGCAGGGTATCCCAGACCCGTGTGTCAAAGTGTTTTTGACTGGGTTGTGGCAGGCCTGGAATGCCGCCGAGCACGGAACTGCGGTGGTTGGCCAGATCCTCCAGATCCAACACCTGCGCGCCTTGACGGGCCAACGCCTGCAACAAGCGGGTTTTGCCGGAACCTGTGGGGCCGCAAACCACTTGAAAACGCAATGGCGGCACCAGCCGGTCAATATCTTGCACAAGAGCCGCCCGGAATGCCTTATAGCCGCCTTCGATCAAGGTCACGCGGAAGCCGATTTGGCCCAAGACCAGTGACAAGGACCCGCTGCGCTGCCCGCCGCGCCAGCAATAGATCAATGGCTTCCAGTCTTTCGGTTTGTCCATCAATTCGCGCTCAATGTGCGCAGCAATATTGCGTGCGGCCATGACGGCGCCGCGTTTACGGGCTTCAAACGGATTGACCTGTTTGTACTGCGTGCCCACGTCGCGGCGTTGTTCGTCGTTCAGGGTCGGCCAGTTCACGGCAGCCGGCAGGTGATCCTCTGCAAATTCGTCTTCGCTGCGAGCGTCAATGATGGCATCAAATTCGCTGAGTCGATGGATGACGTCGGCAGCTGGTATCGGGGTCAGGCTCATCGCAATCCTTTCTTGAGCTCGGGCCAGATGTTGGCCAATATCACCGGATGCGCCGCCTCCAGGGGATGGATCCGGTCCGCCTGAAACCATTTCAAACTGTCGGGAACATCAGCTACCCCTTTGAGAAAAAAGGGCACCAGCGACGCCCTGTTGGCTTTGGCCACCTGGGCATACATGTCGGTCAATTGCTGGCCATACTCGCGCCCGTAATTGGGTGGCATTTGCATACCCAGCAACAAGACCCGGGCACCCACCTTTTGGGCATCCTGTGTCATCACGGTCAAATTGTCCTGGGTCATGGCCAGTGGCAAGCCGCGCAGCGCATCGTTGGCACCCAACTCGATCACTACCAAGTGGGGTCGATGTTGCTTGAGCAAACCGCCCAAGCGTGCCCGCCCACCTGAAGTGGTGTCGCCGCTGATGCTGGCGTTCACCACCTTGGCCTCGACCTTTTCTACAGCAAGCTTCTTCTCCAGCAGGGCAACCCAGCCGGTGCCACGCTTGAGGCCATACTCGGCACTCAGTGAGTCGCCCACCACCAAAATCGTTGGAATGCCCGGCTTTTTGGCAACAGGTGCCTGGGCTGCCAGCACAGAGCTGTTAATCCCTGCGACGGCCAGCTGTCAGATTGCATTATTTCGGTCGAGCACGTTTTCAAGTCTGTCGTCGACTCCACCGGTGAGCTCGACATCTTGCGGGATATCGATTTTCGTTTGAATCAGAGAGAAACAGTGGCTATTGTCGGTGCCTCGGGCTCAGGCAAAAGCACCTTGCTGTCGATCATCGCTGGTTTGGATACACCCAGCCGCGGGACCGTTCGCCTGGCCGGACAAGATTTGTTTGCCATCACAGAGGATGCAAGGGCGGAACTGCGGGCTCAAAAAATTGGATTTGTGTTTCAAAGCTTCCAATTGCTGGGCAACTTGACGGCTCTTGAAAACGTTATGTTACCGCTGGAGTTAGCCAACCGACGCGATGCACGCAAGGCGGCGACCGACATGCTGGCACGCGTCGGCCTGTCGCAACGCCTGGGACATTACCCCAAAGTGCTGTCGGGTGGTGAGCAGCAGCGGGTGGCGCTGGCGCGGGCTTTCGTGGTTCAGCCCGCCGTGCTGCTGGCTGATGAGCC
>JFJP01038304.1_pt1 | contig 37051 bp, 15 predicted proteins | sample 431651 | NCBI WGS metagenome assembly JFJP01 (sample SAMN02602958, study PRJNA72255) | Microbial mat metagenome, whole genome shotgun sequencing project. | biome: fresh water; feature: sink hole; material: water; isolation source: purple microbial (photo- and chemosynthetic) mats found in... | reverse complement strand
TAGAGCCATATCCTACTATTACATTGGCAGTTTTGGCAGCAACTGTTTCGTCAGGTTTTACTTTCCCCACAAATTTCCATGCTTGAAATTGTGCATCGCCACCCGTAAAACCGCCATAAGGCAGATAAGCAGCGCCCAAGGTATAGGTATCGCCAATATAAAAGGTTTGCTTTACCGCTCCAGGGTTATTCATTAGGTATTCTCCCTTGGAATTGTAATACATCCCGTTTTTTGCCAATTGTTTTTTGGCTAATTTCACGGCAGCCAGCGGTGGTCGATAACTTGAAACAGCAGCATAGATGGCAGTAGAAGCTTCTATATTTTGAGAACCAACCGACCACGAAATTTTTCGTGGACTCTCGCCAAACCATAACCAGGAAAAATAATCGCTACCAGTTACCACACTTTCGTAACCATTTCCATTTCGCGATTCGTAACCGCCCACTATACCTTGCGTATAGTGCAATGCCATTTCGCAGGCATAATAATCGAGTACTGCTTGAGCAATTTTACGTACGTCAGAATCTTTAGCACCTTCGTATAGCGCTAACCAACCAATAATGCCGTAAGGGCTGTAAGTGCTTGAATTCCATTCACCTGAGCCAATTGAGTAAAGTGTTTTTGCCCAATCGACAATCCATGATTTAGCCAACTCTAATTTTTGTTGTGCATCTGGAAATGCTGTAGGAAAGCTGTCGCGGGCAATTTGAGCATATAAATAAGCTGCAGGACGAGTCATAGCTAAGTGATTTTCGGTACCTTCGGAAGTGAATAAATTATAACTGTCATCCCTATCCCATGCAGCAGTGAGGTAGTTTTTTATAGTTGATTTGACGGAAGGTGCATCCCAATATTTTGAAAAAATAAATGTTTCGCCAGCTAAATTAAAATGGAAACGTGCCGAAATGCAAGTAGATGTATTAAAATGAGGTAGATATTCGTTTCCTTTAGCATTGTTTACACCATATTTATGAAATGAAGCCACTACAATTTGCCAGTTGTATTTACCATAATCGGAAGGGCTACAATTATACCAGCCCGAAGCATCGGCTTTGTAATCGTCGGCAACGTAATTGACCAACTTTTGTGAACGGGTCAGAAATTCAGATTCGTAAGTTTGGGCTTTTAGGCTGAAACCACCATTAATTAAAAGAAAAAACAATAACTTTTTGAAGGCATTCATAAGTATTAGCATTCTAAAATGAGTATTTTAATTATTTTATCATGACGTGAAGAAACCGCTTTTTCCTTAAATGGGAATAAAAAAAAATCAAAACAACTACTTTTCTGCCACTAAATTGATTCTTTTTTCTATTCTGAAAATGTCATTTTCAAAAGCAAATTTTGACGACAAATCCATTCTGTAATTACGAATCGTATTTTCCCGACTAATATCGACTATCAGCGTATTCCCAAGTTTTTTAATAATTATCAATCCGTCGGTTTTAAATAAAACTGTATTTCACATTAAGACAATACACATTTTTTTTCTTCTATCCAAACCCTATAAAAGGGCTCGTTTATTTCAAGCGTGCAAAACAAATTTCGGTTTTTAACCTGCAAGGTAGAACACTTAAAGAAAACTGCAATACAGATAATATCGACTTATCGGCACTTTCGAAAGGTGTATATATGCTACGAATAGATAATGAAAACTACAAAATAATTAAGGAATAAATAAGTAGTTAGAAGCATTTTGGTGCATCTATAAACGTTTTAGTGTCTCGGAATAATCGACTACTATAAGTTTAATTTTAAAATTCGGTGTTTTTTTGCAAAATCTTTAGTGCAATCTCAATTTTATTTCGTCATAGTTATGATATCATATTATTAACACTTATTAATTATTTACAAATGAAAAAAAACAACTTATTTCTAGCAATTTTATTATTGTTTCCATTGATTGGATTTGCCCAATGGGAAACAACGGACATTACAGGTTTTGGAACTCCTCCTCCTAAGGAAGCTTTATCGATGGTTAAAGTGGGTTCTAAATTGGTTGTAGCCATTAATGGTTCAGGTATTTACACATCAACGGACGCTGGCGAAAACTGGGCTGCTGATAATGGAGGATTAAAAGTGCAGACATCAGGACAAGTGACAGAAACTGCAGTTCACATGATTACCAATGGCACCAACATTTATTTTACTACAACTACTTTTGTTTGGAAAGCGGATGGAACAGCTAGTCCGTTAGTATGGACAAAAATTGGAGAAAAGAATAAATTATCAATTCCCAACAACAATCTCACACAAATGGCGTTTATTGGCACTGACCTTTATGTGGGTACCAATGGAGGTGGAATTGTAAAAAATGAAGATATGGCAGGCACTTGGGCTTTAATTCCGCACCCAAAGGACTCATTACTACCTACTCCAGCTGATTCAAAAAACGCATTAGCACTTATTAATGACAATGATAAATTGCTTGTTGGTTTTGATAACGACAAAACAGGTGCACGCCTTTACGATCCAGCATCAAAAACTTGGTCGGATGTAAGTACTGGCTTGAAAGTAACAGGAAATATTCAAAATAGCATTGCATTACGTAATGACAACTCGAAATATTATTCTCGTATTCGTTATTTCTACAAAGATGGAACAACCATTTATGCTGCCACAAAACGTAACTTTAAAGACTTTAATCACAAAGGCATATACAGCTGTACCAGTGGTACTTACAATTGGGTTGCAAACAGTACTGGATTGGCAAATCATGAAGCAACTGCGGTATTATCATTTGCTAAGGTTGGACCTAATATTGTTGCTGCCACAAATTATTCCGGTTTATCTATGAATAACGGAACCGGTTGGAGCGAAAGCATAATTGATGTTGCCAAAAGCAGTATCGTGTTACCAGATGGTGCTAATGCCTATATCTGCTCAAACGTTGGTGTTTACAAATACGACGGAACAAATATGGTATCCAAATCGGTTGGATTACCAACAAATGCTGCGGTAAATATTAATGATATTAAGTTCAATAATGGTTTGTATTATGCCGCTACAAGTAATGGTGTATTTACATCGACAACAGGTAAAGGAAGCTGGACAAGATTGGCTACCAATGATGTGGCAAAAGCGGTTACTGCAATCACTTTCTCTGGTGCAAACATTTATGCATCCATCAATCAGGTGGTTCATAAATTGATAGTTGATGTTTGGGAACCAGTGGCTGCCTTGAAGAACTATACTATTTTACCACAAATACTTGCCTACACAGCAGGTGGGGTTGATTATTTTTATGCAGGCGGTGCGTGGGCAGAAGTGCCGGTAGGAATTTTCCGTTCGGCTGATGGTGGTGCTACCTGGGCTGAAAATTTTACTTTAACGGGAACAGTAGATTCGCCAACAGCAAGATCGGCAGGATTTTACAATGGTACGGATGGTAGGTATATAGTTTCGGGTATTTTCAGATACAATGCAACTACAAATACCTTAATTTGTCCTACACGTGCTGGTTTTATGTTTTCTAAAGACAATGGTTTAACTTGGTACACCCGCGAACCTGCCAATGTTGTTTATATTAAGTACTCATTTATGAGAGATTATAAGGGAGCATCGTATGCATTTGTTGGCGGACAAAATGACAACTCATCAGCCCGTGAATGCGTTGGTGGAGTTATTGATGACAATGTAGTAACAACTTTTGCAAGTACGGGGTTTAACAAAGACGGACAAAGCGAAGGCGCCAGCATGAATGAGTATGGTGAAGACTTACTGTTTTTGAACCAAAAGAATTCTATTTATAAATCTGAAGACAATGGTGTTGTTTGGACTCCTTTCAGTACAGGTATAACACTAACAACCGGAGGATTAGTCGAAGGTATCGGAAGAGGTTCATTTACGTACACATTGAATGGATTAATGTTCTTTAGAGGAAATAATCAAAAAATACAGGTTTACGATTTGGCAACTGCTCCAGTGTGGACAGCCACTTATCCAAAAACAGGAACGATTACTTCTGTTACAGCTGATTTATTGGTAAAAAACACTCGTGCCGGCAAAGCATATTATGTGGTTTTACCCGAAGCCGATGCTGCTCCAACCGAAGCGCAAGTAATAGCAGGAACTGACGCAGCCGATGGAGTAGCCGCAATTAAAGGCAATTTGGTAGTATCCAAAGAGGTGGAGGCAACACTTCCAATTACCGGATTAGCTGCAAACACGGCATATAAGGTTTATTCGGTAGTTCAAAGCGAAGTGATTAAAACTACTGGCTTGCAAGCGGTTAGTTTCTCAACTATTTCGACAGCATTAGACAACCCAAAAATGGTTACTACTATTTATCCTATACCTGCTAAAGGTTTACTTAATGTAACAATGGCTGTTGATGCACGTGTAAGTATCACTAATTTACTGGGTGCGCAATTAATTGCAACCCAAGGAAAAGCTGGCGAAACACTAAAAATTGATATTAGCAATTTACAAGCTGGAGTCTATTTGGTTGAGACAAATAACGGTATCAACAAAAGAATCGAGAAAATCACTATTAGATAAGTGATAGATTGATTATAGAATTGAAAAGGGTGGGAAAATTTTTTCCCACCCTTTTTTGTTAGTCTACCTCACCTTAAATCCCTCTCCTTTAGAGAGGGACTTTGCCGACTGCAACATAATAACATATTTGAATTAGCATTCCGGCATAAATTATCAGTTAAAAAATAAAGCTATATATTCGGTCAATTTATCTATACGCTTCGTTCAATTCTGTTTCGCGAGCAAGAACTTTCCATTGCCATTTAGGCGAATCCCAAGCTTCTACACCAGCGCCACGGTCACCATTAGGGATATCGATATGTAAAGCACGAAGATAATATACACGGTCGCCTTCGAAGTTTAATTCTTTCCAGCGTTCATTGTGAATATTATTTTCGGTAACCGCAGCCAATGCTGTTAAACCGGCTCTTGTTCTCACCTTATTTATATCGGCAGTTGCACCAGCTGTATCGGCAGCTTTCATACGAAGGATAGCACGCGTTAAATATATTTCAGCTAATCGAATCATTGGTATGTTCGTTTTTAAGCGATTGCTTTTGGCTCTGTAATATTTGTCGCCCCAAACATAGGCACGATTAGTTGTAAACTGAGTTTCGTAAATTCCATCATCGGGTGTAGCATAGCCTGCAGGCTTGCTGGTACTTGGCAAATACCTGTGATATAATTGATTATATCTTTTATCGGCTAAGGCATCGACTGTTGGCTCTTTGGTTGTAGGGTCTTGCCAACCAACGGTTTCCAAAAACGAGTCACTACAGCTCAATGCTCTACCAGAATGGTTATCACCGGTTCTTCTGCTTCGCGAAAAACGCTCTGCTACCCATTGGTTTTTCCAACTTCCCACACCGTCGCCATCGTACTGGAGGTAAAACCATATCACCTCAATACCAGCACCTTCAACGCCTGTATTGGTATTAAACGCATTAATTGGGTCGCCAGATAATGTATAATAGCTCGATGATTCGGCATAGCTGATAATGTCATCGCAGAGTTTTTTTGCTTTGTCGAATTCGTTCATTTGCAGGTAAACCCTACTTAATAATGCCATTGCAGCATATTTATTAGCTCTTCCATATTTGTAGGAAGCATGGTGTTTTGTGGCATCGAATTTCTCTGGAAGTATTGTTATCGCTTTTTCCAAATCACTCACCATCACATCGTATATTTGCTGAGTAGTAGCCAATTGTCCTTTGATAGCTTCTTCGAAACCACTTGGAATTTTTTCGAGCCACGGAATTACTTTGTCCGAATTCTCTCCGCCTTTCAAGTAAGGTGGTAAATACAAGGTAGAAAGCATCCACCAAGTATATGCCCTTACAAAACGTAATTCACCCTCCAACCTTGGCACTTGCGACTTGTTGATATCAAAAGGATAAGGATTGTTGTTTTCGCCAGTTTCCAAAAAGTTAATGGCATCGGTAGTTGTGCCGAGTATCATATAATTATTGGCAAAAGCATTATCAATATATGAAATATTAACTTCATTATTTCGGTTATAAATTTCGGCACATTGACCATCTCCTTGAAAATTAGCATTCCAGTAAAATCCATCCGAAGAAGCATCTAATGCCAAACGTTGGTTTACGAATGGATTTTTTGCTGCATCGTTACCACTTAGTAGCCAATATGAACCAATCACAGCATTTTCGAAATCATTGACACTTTGCCATGGCGATTGAAGTGGGTATTGTTTTTCGAAAAAGCTCAAGTCCTTATCTTTTTCACATGAAACTAAGGTGCTGAAAAGCACAATTAGAGTCAGTATTTTTGTTGAAATTATTGTTATTTGTTTCATTTTTTTTTAGAATTTAAGATTAATACCAAAATTAATTGATTTTAGGGTTGGTAATCCATATCCCATCACGCCTTGAGTTAAATTGCGGTTTTGGGCATTAGTGCTAAGATTTACACCTTCGGGATCGTAGCCCTTAAATGCAAAGGCCCATGTAAGTATATTATTGGCCGATACGTAAGCATTTAAACCTTTTAATTTTAGTTTATCAGCAATAGATTTATCAAAATTATAATTCAAACGAAGCGTTCTTAATCGAATATAATCGCCCTTAACGAGGTATTGGTCTGTCAGGTATTTTGGATTAAAATTCTGATTGGCTTTTACCAAAGTGCCCGCTGCATTGTATTCGTCGTAGTTGCCATTAGCTGTAAGTTTGGGCAATGTAGCAGTCGTGTTGGTTGCCGACCAAGAGTTTTCTTTCAATCCATCTGACATTTGATGCAATCCTACATTATTTAACAAACTCGAAACCTGATCGTATACATAGTTACCACCCGAGAAGGTGAATGTAAATGACAATTCGAAGTTTTTGTACGAAAACGAATTGCTTAAACCTCCAAAATAAGTTGGTAAGCCCGATTTTCCTTCTTTCAATATTCTGTTCGAGCCAGTGTTTGCATTTGTAGCAGGCAACAGAACACTTTCGCCCGTTGCGGGGTCAATGTAACGTCCTAAATAATTGGGATTAAGTTCAGTTGTATTTACACCAGCATCATCCTTAATAAATTGGTTGTTATCGGCTTTGTAAATAAGCGGATAACCATACTTGGCATCTATTCCCGCAAATTCATTCAAGTACCAGGTACCCAAACCGCCTCCAGTACGAGTGAGTGTATTGCCTGTAATTATACCAGCCCCTACACCATCGAGCGCCGAGTTTAGCTTTAAAACTTCACTACTATTGGTAGTTATATTGAACGATGAAGTCCATTTGAAATCCTTTTTATTAATGTTTACAGTATTGATATTAAATTCAATACCTTGATTTCTCATATCACCAATATTGTTCCAAATAGAACCATCTATACCCCATGAGAAAATTCCGGATGAAATAGGAATTGGTGTTGCTAAGAGCATATCAGTAACTTTTTGGTTGTAGTAAGCTATCGAGCCAGTAATTCTGTTTCCAAAAAATCCATAATCAATACCATAGTCGGTAGAATTGGTTGTTTCCCACGAAACTGTTTTTACAGCTATCGAAGACAAGGTAGTACCTTTTGTAATTCCTAAATCTTTTTGACCGTAGCGAAGCCAATCTAAGTATCCCGGAGCATCGATACCAGCTGGTATATTTGCATTTCCAGTTTGTCCAAAACTACCTCTAACTTTAAGTAAATCGACAAATTTCACATCTTTCATAAATGCTTCGTCGGAAAGAATCCAACCAGCAGAATAGGCCAAGAAATTTGCCCAACGGTTATCGTCAATAAATTCGGAAGTGCCATCTCGTCGAAAACTTACTCCCAACAGATATTTGTCTTTCATTTTGTAATTAGCACGTCCGAAAAAGCCTCTTAAATAGCGTTCGCCACCATAAGCACTACCTAAGCGAATAGGATTGCCCGGTGAACCAACCTGCTGTAAAGTGCCCGAAAGTTTATCGCCTTCGATATAGGAACGTTCGGTGGTAGTAAGTTCCGACTCGAATCCAGCTACTAAGTTTACACTGTGGTCGTTAAAAGTGCGATTGTACGTACCGTAAGCATTGTACGACAAATGACGATACTGAGATTTATCATCAAAGCCATACGCACTTTCGCGCCTAACAACTGTGTTGGACCATAAAATGTTGTGATCGTGTGATAAATCCATGGACGCTTCACCTCTCAACGAAAGTCCTTTTACAAAAGGTACAGTATACGTTAATGCCGCACCTGTAAGCACACGGTATTTCATAGCTTCGGAACGGATATTGGCAGGGTCGTTAGATGCCACAAGGTTATATCCAGAAAGTGTATTCCAAAGTTTAGCAGGGTCATTAGGTTGATATACAGGCATCCACGGAGTATTTCCTGTAAGCGACTGATCAAATCCTCCCATTGCTGTATTGTTATTTCCACCTGGCGCTCCACCATTAGGTGGTGTAATATTATTTAAATAGGATAAGTTTATTCTAGCCTCAATTTTTAAATTATTGGTAAGATTAAAATCCATATTCGAACGAAGTGAAAAACGACTTAACGATTCGTTATTTATCACACTTTCGTCGCGTCGATAATTGCCTGATAAGAAATATGATCCTTTAGCGGTGCCATTTGATGTTGAAAAATTAAGCTCTTTATAACCGCCTGTTCTCAAAATTTGTTTTGCCCAATCGGTTTGAGTTGCCAAGGCTTGATCGCGTGTTAAAGTAGCCGTATTATCAATACTATTTACACGTCCGTGTACAATAGGGTCGTACTGAACGGGGGTCAAGTTTGAATTTCCACGGGCAGTTTCCATAATATCGAACCACTTAGTTGTTGAAGCTAATCCAAAATCTTCGGGGCGTTTTGTTAAATCGGAAAAACCTTGCGAATAACTAAAGTTAGACTCAGCAACTCCCGATTTTCCGCTTTTGGTGGTAACAATAATAACACCGTTAGAACCACGTTGACCATAAATGGCAGTTGCCGCAGCATCTTTCAGTACTTCAAGAGATTCTATATCATTAGGGTTGATAGTAGATAAAATACCAACACTGTTACCATTTGTCTGACCATTGGTACTGCTATTATCGAGATTACTACCTACAATTATACCATCGATAACCCACAAAGGTTCTGTGGCAGATGATAATGAATGTGTACCACGAATCATAACACGTGAAATAGCACCTGGGCTACCTGAGGCACTTGATACTTGTAATCCAGAGGCTGAACCCTGAAGTGCTCCATCCAACGAACCTGCTGATAATGCAGTAATCTGGTTGCTTGAAACTTTTGCTACCGAACCAATAACATCACGTTTTTTTTGTGTTCCGTACCCTACTACTACTACTTCGTCGAGAAGTTTTTGGTCTTCCTGAAGTATTATTTGAAAATCGGATTTATTGCCAACAATTACTTTTTGAGCAACATAACCAATAGAAGATATATCTAAAATTGGATTTTTTGTTTCGAGTTGGAGTGTGAAATTTCCGTTAACATCACTAATAGTTCCCATAGACGAACTTACTTCTACAATATTTACTCCTATCATGGGAACGTTTTGGGCATCTAAAACCTTTCCGCTAATTTTTCGCTTACCAGATTTGGAATTCTCAATTTGTTTTAAAATAATTTGTTGTCCAGAAATTTCGTATTGAATGGATTTACCTGCAAATGCTTTTTTTAGCACATCCTCAAGAGATGCATTTGTAACATTTAAGGTGAGTTTTTGACTTAACTCTATCGAATTATCAAAAACAAACGTATATTTTGTTTGTTTTTCGACAGATTTAATAAGCTCATTAAGAGTGGAGTTGGTGATTGAGATACTTATTTGGGATGCACTCTGCGCTGTTGTATTCTGAATAAAGAACATAAAAAGCAGGCATAACCATCCTATGAGATGTTTTTGTTTGTTTAACATTTTAATTTGATTTAAGATTAGTAAAAAAAATTGTGATATTCGTTTTTCAATACTTTCAAACTGAAAAACTGTTGGCCAATATTCGTCTTTTTATTTATACATTATGTTTACCTCCTCTCCTTTTATTGTGTAACTTATGGGTGTTATTTTATTGATAACTTGTAGCATTTCAGTTAATGATTCTGTTTTAATAGTCATCCAATAGCGTTTATTATCAAATTTTTTCAAATTTTCGACCTGTATGTTTACGCCATACCAATGTTCCATTTTGTAAGCCACTTGCTCCATCGATATATTTTCAATTTTCAGTTTCCCAAATCGCCATAAGCCATCGTTTTCGGCATTGCAATTGCTTAACTTATAAGTTGTTTTTTGATTGTTGAAAACTTCTGCTTTTTGATTTGGTAATAGTGAAGTCAATAGTTTGCCATCATGTAAGTGGTTTACAGTAACTTTTCCACGTAGAAGGGCTACCTGAATACTTTTATTTTCGGGATATGCATTGACATTAAAGGCGGTGCCAAATACATTTACACTAATTTTATTTAACAACACTTTAAACAGTTTATGATTCTGTTTTTTTACATCAAAAAAAGCTTCACCCGATAATGTTACACTTCTATTGTTAGCATTAAAATTGGTAGGATAGGTGATTTTCGTATCCGAATTGAGCCAAACTTGAGTGCCGTCGGGCAATTCTATTTGAGCTTTTTGGCCTCGAGGAGTTATTACAGTGGTATAACTATTGGTGTTTGAAGAGCTAAGTAAATAGGACAATCCAAAACCAAGTATCAGAGCAACACTGGCGGCAATGCTTATTGTTTTGATGTATACTGAACGGGAATAGGTTTGTACAATTTTATGTTTAGCGCTAATGTTGTGGTTAATTTTGTTCCAAACTTTTTCGCTGTGCTGGGCTTCAATGTCCAAATCGATTTGTTGGGTTAATTTCCAAATATCTTTTAATCGTTCAAATTCAAGCTCATTTTCTTTTGATGCAAACCGCCAATTGCTTACTAGTTGATTTTCAGAAGAGTTTGTTTCTGAATTGTAGTGTTTTGCGAGTAATGCGAATGGTGTTTTCATAAATATTTGAGGATAATAATTTATCTATCTCTTAGTAATAGACACCTGACTTAGTATATACCACCAAAAAAAGAGTGTGTTTTTTATTGAAAAAAATACAGGAAAAGGATAAAAGGATGTTTTGACACAAATTCTCTGATTTTTTTGAGAGCAATTCCCATTTGATTTTCGACCGTATTTACTGAAATAGATTTGAAATCAGCAATTTGCTTGTAAGTCATTTTTTTATTACGACTAAGTAAAAACAATTCTTTGCATTTAGGTGGCAAAGCATCAATTGCTTGTTGGGCTTTTTTATAAAAATCATCAATATCGAAGCAATCTTTATCGGAGGCATGAAAAGTTTGTTCATCGAACCATGCTTCTAATAAATTGATTCGTTGATGTTCGTTACGCAGGCAGTTGAGCATTCTGTTTTTTGCGGAATGAAATAAGTAAGTTTTTAAAAAACTAATTTCGAGCTTGTCTCTATCTTCCCAAAGTTTTACAAACACATCTTGAATTACATCCTCAATCTGTGTTGTATCACGCGTATATAAGCCCAAAAACTTATAGATGGAATTGTAATAAGTTTCGTAAATTGAGCGAAAGCTAGTATTGTCTACTTGCATATTTTTTTTCTAATACAAACTATTTCTTTTATTTAATACCCAGTGTATTGATACAGATACCAATGGCAACTGGGAAAAAGCCAAAAGACCAATAAAAACAAAAGCGTGATTATTGGTATTTGTATTTTCATTCATTGATTTAAAAGTGAAAACAAGATTTTATATTTTAACAAAACTCGAACAAAAGAGAAATTTTCTGGAACTTTTCATCGTAAAAATGCAATTCTTAACCTATTCAATTTTCTTTATTCAATGACTGTTAAATTCAACTTCAATAAATCTTTATCAGCCGATGAACATCCTACCATAATTGAAAAATCACCTGGTTCAACTATTTTTTTCAGGTTCAAATCATAGTACGCTAACATTTCAGGTGTAATTTGAAACCTTACAGTTTTTTGTTCCCCTTTTGTTAAAGTGATTTTATCAAAACCTTTCAATTCTTTCACAGGCCGAGAAACACCATAAGCAACCAAATCGCGAATATAAAGCTGTACAATTTCCTCTCCATCGTAACTTCCTGTGTTCTTAACCACTACTGAAACCGTAGCCTTATCAGTTTTCGCCATTGAACTTTTGTCAATTTTAAAATCAGAATACTCAAACTTTGTATACGACAGACCGAAACCAAAAGGGTATTGGGGGAAATTTCCACAATCTATATATCTTGAATTGTACCCTTGTCTTTTGCCATCAATATTAGGTCTTCCTGTGTTTTTATGATTGTAATAAATAGGAACCTGTCCAATAGTTATTGGGAAAGTGGTGGTTAGTTTTCCGGATGGATTATAATCTCCGAAAAGCACTTCCGCCAGTGCATCACCTGCCCTAGTACCCAACTGCCATGTTTCGAGTATGGCTGGTACTGAATCATTAAGACTTCCTAGTGTAATTGGTCGTCCGTTGGTCATCACCAATACAACAGGTTTACCCGTTTTCAGAATTTCCTTCACCAACAATGACTGTACACCAGGCAAATCCAACGAAGTACGAGAATTCGACTCTCCACTCATGTCGCCAGACTCTCCTACACAAAGAACTACCACATCAGCATCCTTAGCCACTGACACTGCATACGCGATGCTATCAGTAGTGGCGTCATTAATATTACAGCCTTTGGCATAAATAAGATGAGAAGAACCAATTTTATTCCTTACTCCTGATAGAAAAGTAACTGGCGATTGCTCACCATACCAAGCCCAACAGCCATTCATTTCTTTTGGGGCATCAGCTAAAGGGCCAATGATAGCCACTTTCGCTGTTTTACTAAGTGGTAGTAGATTGTCATTTTTCAATAAGACGATGGAGCGTTTAGCCACATCTAGTGCTTTGGCCAGATTTTCCTTATTTAATAATACGGATTTCTCTTTTTTGCTATCGCAATATTTATACGGATTATCGAACAATCCCAATTCAAACTTAGCACGAAGAATACGGCGTACTGCCTTATTAACTTGTTCAACTGTAACTTTGCCTTCTTCTACCAATTGTTTTAATTTCTTCGGGTAGCAATTATTTTGCATATCCATATCAATGTTGGCATTCATTGCAAAAATAGTAGCTTCGTTTTTGTCTTTTGCTGCACCATGGGTAATGATTTCAGATATAGAATTCCAGTCCGACACCACAAATCCTTTGAACCCATATTCATTGCGAAGAATATCTGTAAGCAAAAATTTACTGCCTGAAGCAGGTGTCCCATTAAATTCATTGAAACTACTCATCACAGTAGCTACTCCAGCATCTATTGCGGCTTTGTAAGGCGGTAAATAAATCTCACGCAGCAAACGTTCAGACATGTCAGTAGTGTTATAATCTCTGCCAGCTTCGGCGTTACCATAAGCTGCAAAGTGTTTCACACAAGCTAAAATAGAGGCATCATCCCTCAAATTTTTCCCTTGAAATCCCTGTACACGGGCTTTTGCTATGGCCGAACCTAGAAAAGGGTCTTCACCAGCTCCTTCAGCAATTCTTCCCCAGCGAGGGTCGCGGGCAATATCCACCATGGGTGCAAATGTCCAGTGCAAGCCCGCAGCAGAGGATTCTAATGCAGCTACCCGTTCAGCACTTGCTATGGCTGCCATATCCCAGCTGCAAGCAGATGCCAATGGAATAGGGAATACGGTTTTGAAACCATGAATTACATCGAAACCAAATAGCAGAGGAATTTTGATGCGTGATTCGTTCACTGCTACTTCTTGCATCCTACGGGTTAAGTCAGCACCAGTAATATTCAGAATACTTCCCAACTTGCCTTCTCTTATCAGAGCCACATTACTTGCTTTCTCTACGGATATATAAGTAGGACCAGTAGGTATATTTGGATTTGAAAGCTGTGTCATTTGACCAATTTTCTCTTCGAGTGTCATTAACCTAAGTACAGAATCGACTCGTTGCTCTATGGATTTCGTTTTACTTTTTTTTGTCATAGCTCCATAAGCAGGCAATGAAGCAACTAAAACTACACATAGAATTGCAAGGTAATACTTCTTTTTTTTGAGTGTGTTTTTCATTCTTTGTTATAATAAAATTTTTATATTTAGAAATTACTTAGTTTCAATAATTGGTTATAAAATCAGATTTTTTCTACGCTATGATGTTAAGGCGCTATTCCGATACCTATCGGGAAACCGTAAGTTTTTCTTAACTAACGACCCATTGTATAAATTACTCAACTTAAATTTTAATAAATTTATCGACACTGAGTAATCCCTTAGGTGATAAAACATTGATGACGTAGATGGATGTTTGATAATTAGAAATATCGATTCTCTGTTGGTATGATGTAGATTTAAACGATTGAATAAACCTGCCAGAAAGCGTAAAAATTGAAATATCGGAACCCACTTCAGCGTTTATAAAAATTTGATTTTGAGCTGGATTAGGGAATGGTTTGAGTTCAAAATCAGTTTCCGGTACTTCAATTATTGAAGTTGAAAGGAAGTTATGTATTTTATATACTAAAATAGAATTGGAATTAGTGTGTTTAGGATAAAGCTGCGAACACCCAAAAGCTTGTATCCTAAAATAATGTTGATTATAATCAGAAATTGGCACATCGATATATGCTGGAATATTTATGCTACGAGATATAACTTTGTTGTTGTTGTAAACCACTATCGAATCTACTAAGCCAGATACTTTTTCCATATTTAGCCTTACCGAACTTTCGTTGGAAAGCACTATTTCAGGTGCACTGGTAAAATTCACAACAGGCAAACCATTGGCAATAAGACATTCTGCTTCAAGCTTGTTTGTATTTGGGAAACAAAAAGTTCCATAACAGATACTATCTGGTTCTGTAGCATAATCTTTTATTGGCGTACAAGTTTTAAGAGTAAAACCACTGTTGTTTAGCACTTCTACAAAGCAATTTGCATCTATACTACCTGTCCCACTATTGTTTTTTACGGCACAATTTACTCCATATTTATCGCCACGAAGTGTAATCCCTTTTACTCCTGTATTGTTTTGTATAAGAATATCATTGCAGGTGAAACTATTACTATTAGTATTGGCATTGACATATATTTGCTGATTGGTCATTTGGTTACCCTCGATATTTACTTTGGAAATATCTTGTGTTTTATACAACCCAATATAGGCATTGACACCAGTGAGTTTATTGTTATTTATTTTTAAATTGAGAGGTTTTGCACCACCGCAACATTCCTGTACCATGATACCTTCGCCGTCATTCGACCAATAATTTGAAGTTTCGAAACGAGTGTTATATACCTCAACATCATTATTTTCTATAATTATATCAGATCCCGAGAAATCAATACCTCTATTTTCCATATATGAATCGTAGGTTACTTTATTGTATCCTGACCTGCTCACCCATTGCACTTTGTTGGATTTATTTCGCAATACATTATTACGAATGACCATTCCTTGTCCTGCTACAAAAAAGGCTACTTGCTGGGTATTGTACATGTAGTTATCCTCTATCTGTACTCCTTTATTAAACAACGAAGGTTATCTCCCTTTTCCTGATTCGGCAGCATAATCAGAAGCAATAATCAAATCACCAGATGCAAAATTTCCGTTAGCAATGGTGTAAAAGTTATAGAATCTATTCACTACTATACCATAATGATTGTTATATTCGTATTTGGCTTTCGAGCCATCGTTTATTGTTTCATAGGCGCTAGCAGTCTCATTGAAAACAACATAACCTGGCTGATCAAAGCTTTCGTCAGGGATGGGATAAGTGAGATTGTTTGTATTGTCATTGAACCGATTGTTGCAAATAACGAGATTTTCCTGTGCTAAAGCATCCACATTGGACATATAGCGCCAAGGCCATCTTTGCCATTGATTTCGATTTGTATCTGTAAGATATGGAAAACTAGGCAATGGAAACATAACATTGTTATTTCTGAGGCCAAAAACAATGACATTTCGCATTTCACATGGAATGTAATTAGTAGATCCAGATCCTGTTGGTAAGTAATCTACGTACGACGGATGCAAGATGATATTGGCTCTGTTGATATCAATATACACCAGTCCTGTATTCTGAACAGTGTCTTTGGGGATGGTGGTGCGTGCACCATAATCGGTAAACTGGCTTCTAATACGGCGATACGAAGAGCTGCGGTCGGTTCCGTTTCCTGTAAAAATAGGAATATGTTGTGGAAACACAAAACGAGTAGGTGGAGCAAAATGATTGTCAACAGCAGTAGTGAATGTAGGTGTTTCGCCACGCAATACAACTTTTGATTTCAGAATAATATCATTGTTGAAATCATATTGTCCTGCTGGGAAATAGATAACTCCACCTCCTTTTGCTACCACATCAGTTTGTGCATTTGCCAATTTTGCATCCCAGTTGGCACCAGAATATACATTAATATTATATACCTTACTCCATTGAATGGCATTGGTCCAATGGGAGTTATTAGATCCATACTTGGTAGTGTAAGGATTGTCAGTTGGTTGTGAAAAAACCAAAAGTGGAAAAATAAAACAGAGTAAAATTAAGTTTTTCATTGCCAACTGTAATTATTTACAAATTTAACATCATTTTTTTTAGTTTATCGAATGGGTTATTGCGTTAACTATAAATCTGAACCTTCTGTGAATAAGACTTTTAGCTTGCAACTAATTCATTGTAACTACTTGAATTATTTCATCGTCACTTCCGAAGCCTCTTTCACCATAAAATCGGCACTTCCTTCGGAGCTGAATTTTGTTGAGTTTTCTATCACTGCACCTTTTACATTTTTAAAAGCGAATGGTTTGAATTCAACTTTGTATTCACCAGATTTTATTTCACGTTCATTTCCTTTGAAAAATGAAGGATTAAAAAGTCTATTGGGGCTTGTCAACAGAAAACAAGATTCCGATACGGGATAGGTTGGCCATATCGCTTTGAAATTAGAAATCGTAAAGCCGGTGACTCCTTCGGCTACTATAGCAGCGCGTTGCGACCGCACAAAGGGCATTCCCACTGCAAATCCCGGTGATTTGGCAGCTTTCAATCCTGTTTCATAAGGGTCTTCTAGTAAAAAATAATCCAAGGTAATATCTCTAAATGTCACATTTGTGATAGATGTTTCGGGTAGTGCTCCCAGCAAAATGCGTCCCGAAGTTCTGATCATCATGTTTTCTATGAGCACATTACGAATGAATCCTGCTTTTGCTACAGGTTTATCTTTACGATAATTAGGATGTTCCTTGATAGCAATATCATAGGTGTTATTAATTCTATTAGCCTGAATTTCAATTACTCTATCGAAAGCCCAACCAGAATTTACTTGCCCTGTCATACCACTAATAATTACATTTTCGATATTACCACCTTCCACTGTGCGAAGATCAATAGCTCGAGAGCCATTCTTCACCACGCAGTTACTCAATGTAATATCTCTAAAATCTTTTCGGCTCTCGAAGCCCACCCTGAATGCCACACAGTTGGTTTCAAAAATACAATTGGTAACAGCAATGCGTTCGCAAGTTCTTGAATCCTCGGTGGTTTTAAGAGCAATGCAATCGTCGCCTACAGAAATATAGCAATTACTTACCGACACATCATGACTTCCTGTAATATCAATCCCATCGCTATTAGGGCCAAAAAGACTGTTGGTGATAGATACCTTGTCCACTTTAGCCACGTCACAATCAAATAAATGCAGTGTCCAACCTGGCGAATTGACTATGGATATATTTTCTACAATTACATTTTTACATTCCTGTATTTCAATAAGTGGACTTGGTCGAAATTCAATTTCGTGATAAAAAGAGTATTCGTTTTTGCGATTAGGCTCACGGTACGCAATGTCATTTCCATCTATAGTCCCTGAGCCATTTATTACAATATTTTCCTGATTTTTGGCTACTATAAAGTGCCATGGAGTCCGGTCTTCGTGATGCCCCCATGTCATTGTTTTATAATCCTTTATGTAAGGCGACCCTACAAGTCTTGCTTTGGGAGATAAATGAAAAACAATGTTGCTTTTTAAAAAAATAGTTCCCGACACAAAAGTTCCCGCAGGAACTATGACAGTGCCACCTACTTTTGCTGCCGCGTCAATAGCTTTTTGTATAGCCACCGTGTTAAGGGTTTTGCCATCTGGCTTTGCACCAAAATTGGTAATGGTGAAATCGGACGCAACTAAACTAAATACGGATAACACACAAAAAAGCAGACTTAATTGATTTCTTTTCATTGTTCTAATATTATTTTGATTGTTTTTATTCCTTTCGAAAGTATTCTATGACGAATAAACCCTAGGAATACCTGCAAACGAGAAAGGATTTTATTTTTAAGTGTATATCGTTATTTTAAATTTATTTTGCTACAAACAATTTACAGCCATGCCTTGGAATATCAAATGTATAGCTGTTTTTTCTATATCCTACATCGGTTTGTGTCCACACATCGCGTAGAAATTGTTTTGATTTAAGCCCTGCTTTGGAGAAACATATTTCAAAACTCGTATCATCACGTCCGAGGTTATAGATGGCTAAAGCTATTCTTTTTCCGCTCAGTTCTTTTTTCCAAACTTGTACGTCACCTTCCGTATACATTAATTGCGCTTGTTTTCCCAATACATCCTGATTGATAGCAATCACTTCGTCATTGGTAATCAGGTTAAGTGTGAAACTATCTAATTGTGCCAAATCACAACCCAACATCAAGGGTGCCGAAAGCATAGCCCATTGTGTAAAATGAGTATATTGCTCGTTACAAGTTAAACGAGAAGGGTGTAGGTTTGCTCCCCAGCCAAGAGCATATCAGGATCGTTCCACGCACCTGGCCCAGCATAAGGATGAGTGATGTTGTGGCGTTCAAATCCTATTGTTTTCATACTGAACCAGGTGTCAATAATATCATTGGTAGTGCGCCAAGTGCTTCCACCAGCTTGCGGACCCCATTCCCACACATTATCCATTCCATATTGACAAATACCGAAAACAACATCTCTGTTTAACGATTTCAGCTCATTACTCATCTTCAAATAAGGCTTCATGTATTCAGCACGAGAATTCCCCGAAATAACTTTTTCGTACGAACACCAATCATATTTCAAATAATCTACTCCCCAGTTAGCCCATGTTTTGGAATCAACTTTTTCGTAATTCAAACTTCCGATTTCTTTACCACATGTATACTCGCCTGGCGAGGAATAAATCCCTAGTTTTAAACCTTTAGCATGAGCATAATCTGCCAAAAGTTTAATGTCAGTGAATTTAGAATTCCATTTCAAAGTACTATCTGCATTGCGTGTTTCAGCTTGCCAGCCGTCGTCAATATTAATATAAGTCCAACCATGATTGGCAAGTCCGAACTTTTCGAATGCGTCAATGGTCTGCCGTACTTTTTCTTCGGATATCCGCATTCCCCATGCATTCCAACTATTCCATCCCATGGGTGGTGAAAGAGCTAATTTATTGCCAATAACAATACGATGATTGGCAGATGTTTTGCCCTTGGAGTTGGCAGCTTTGATAGAAACTTTGTAAGTTCCAATTTTAGCAACTGTACCACTGATAATATTCGTTTTTGAGTCAAAATGCAATCCGTATGGCAACCTACTAACTGTTACTTTTATAGGTTGAATTCCTGTAATTGGGATTCTAAAAAGATAAGGAGAACCTGCACGAGCAGCCGACACCATGGCTCCATTTATCTGAGGAACTTCTGACAATGAAGGGGTTTGTAAATAAAATGGCTCAGGTGTATGATAAAACACATCGGGTTTTTGATTTCCAGAATAAGTGATAATGGCATTCACCCAGTCACCATGATCCTGATTTGATCCATCGTAGGCATCATGTGTTATTAGGGTTAATTTCTTATACCCCACTATTGATATGTCTATACTTACTGGAGGTTCATTGGCATGCATTTTTTTACTGCAAAAAAGGGTATCCTTATCACCCAACACCATAAAGTAGATACTGGAATGCTTCCCTTTAGCTACATGGTCATCAATACCTACAAGTGACGTAAAACGATTAGCATTCCGGTGTAATTGAATCTCTATTTCGGAGTATGCATGAGTGCAAATACCGTTCTCAAAACGCTGCTTGTTTATAGACAATGGCTCGTCGAGCAAATTGGTATTGATATGAACCGTGCTCCATCCCTGTTGCACTTTTGACAAATCCATAGCTGTTAAAAACACAGTATCAATTTGTGCAAATGACAAAGTTCCGAAATGAGTGAGAATGGTGAAAATAATTAGAAAACGCTTCATAGAAATCTGTCTATCCATCATTAAAAATTTTAATCCATTATTTTTCTTGTTCTTAACTTTCACAAAGCTTCTGTATGGCTTGCAAATAATGGATATAAATCCATACTTCCCAAGAAATTCTACGAGATGTATATAGGCTATATATTATTTTTTAAAAAACTTAGCTGCTTGTTGATTGGAGTTACCAAAAGGAACTATAAAATACATCCCTTTCTGATAATTACTTACATTCATATTGATGATTGATTGAGAGGGTAATACATCCACAGAGTGAATAAATGCGCCTGTAGAATTAAATACTTTAAGTGCCGATACACTTGATTTATTGGGCAATTGTATTGAAATATAACTACTTGCCGGATTGGGGAAAATTGCAAGCTTAAAATTATCAGTGCCAATTTTTTCGACCGATGTAATTGCAGCTGAGCCGGTAGTAAAAGACCATTCTGTTAGCTCATTTCCAAATAAATCAGCGTTGGCTACAGCATCGGCATCAATTATTACTTTGTAAATTGAGTTTGGAACGAATGGATCATGTAAAATCGTAAGAATATTAGTGTTGGCATCCAAAAGAAGCGTTAGCCCTGTTACAAGTTCATTACTTGCATCAAGTATTTTAATTTTAGATGCATCGCTAATGGTTATAGGATTAGCCCACTGAATTTGTATGGGTGTGAAATTGCTTATTCCAGTTGCTGCTTTGCCTGGAGTAATGGTTTGATAATAAGGACGAGCTTGTGTAATATACCACCAACTAAGCTCAGTATTTGCAACCGAATTGGAGGCACTTTTCACAGAACCAGCAGGAATAGTAACGGTGTATTTTTGGTTTGGTAGTATATTTCCACTATGTGTAATGACTAGTTTCTGTCCTTGAATTGTGGCTGTAATAGCTAAATTTCCTGCTGTTTCGCCTACAAGAGTTATTCCAGATAAATCAATAGCACTTAAGAGATGTGGATAGGTAACAGAAATTTCGGCATTTTTGGAAACCGCCTGTTGACCAAAACTGGGTGTAACAGCCAGCAAAACATTAAAATCATCGGGGCAAGTGTTCACCGTATTAGTAAATCCTGTATTTCCCGAAACCACCGACTGGCAAGGGTATTTTAATGACCCAATTCCTTTATTGTTGCGAATAAAAAGATTGTTTCCAATTGTCTGATAAGAATCAGCAGTTGCTTTATTGCCAACCAGAATACTATTTACGCTATCATTATTCTCAACAAATACATTATCTAACCTGAAAGCAATATTTTTTTTGAAAATAAATATATTGCCTAAATTCATTAAATTATTTCCGGAAATATTGAGATTCCGCTGGTCAAAATTCAAATCATAAAAACCAATATACGAATTCAGCTTATTATTCAAAACATTAATTCCATCCATCCATGCTCCCCACTTATCCTGCGTCTGCATCAGAATACCTTCTCCATCTACGCTGGAATAGTTGGTGTAAAGAATTTTGTGTCTGTATACCCTGAGGTCATTTCTTTCTATTGTAATATTGTCGCCAGCAAAATTTAAGCTTCGGTTCTCATAAGTGGCAGAGTTGTTTGAGACCAATTTCACTCCAGTTGGGTCGATAAAAATACGTTTGTCTTGTAAATCACGCGTAATATTTCCATTAATTTTCACGCCAATACCTTGTGCAAAAATGGCTACACGCATGGTGTTATAAATCCAATTATCAACGACTTCTATTTGCTGATTAATACGTTTTGGAAGCGTGGCTGGGTCAATAAAAGCACCGCTAATTGAGATACCATAATGTGCCAAATAATCGAATTTAGCTCGCTCGCCATGTTCAATGTGTGTAGTGTCAACCGTAACACCCCCAATTACTTCTGAAGCGAGTACACCAGTGGGAGTAATACGAGACGTTTTGTAACGACCAGTTACCACGTATTGCGGTTGTGGGTAGCTGTCGTCAGTAATAGGATGGTACAAATTATTCATCAAATCGTGGAATCGACTATTAACAATGGCACCATTTTCGGATACATAAATAGTAATTGTGCTACAATGGCGGTACGAAAAACGCTGCCATCCAGCCATATAACTGAAGTTAGAGGGTATATCAGTATGTGGCTGCGCTATATTGTTGAGGCGGATCCCAAAAACCAATATATTGCGTGACGAACCACCCAAATAAACCCGACCACGATTAATATCTAAATGTACCAATCCTGCATTTTTAATTCCACTTCCTGAAATGGATTTAAAAGCAGTTGAATTTGGAGTTCCGTCGCCCACAAAAGTAGGTTCGTATTTAGGGAAAACAAGCCTTGCCGGTGGAGCAAACGAATCGACTTTGGCATTGTTAAACGCAGGCATTTCTCCTCTTAACACTACTGCTGTGGGCAAAGTTACATTGTCGGCAAAAGCATAGGTTCCCGCAGGAAAATAGACCACTCCTCCGCCCGAAGTGCTTACTGCTGTCATGGCAGCTGTAAGTGCAGCATCCCAAAACGACTGACCGGAGACTTCAAAATCAAGAATATTGACCGTTTTGTCCCAACGAATATCGTTAGTCCATATTGGTGCAGTTCCATATTTTGTTTTATACGGATTGTCGAGAGGTTGCGCATAGGCAACTATTGACAAAAGAATTGTTGAAAGTAGTAAAATGTGCCTTTTCATTGTGCTTGTGTATTGACTGTTGAAATTTTAATCCTTGAAAAATTTTTTAACTTCGTATGCATAGTTACTATCAATTTTTAAAAAATACATGCCTTGTTTTAAATTTGCCGTAGAAATTACGGTTGTATTTTCGTGGCTGCTGATTAATTTCCCCATAGCGTTGTAAATTGTCAATGCCCGAATCGGATGATCAGATTGAATATACAATTCGTTTTTTACTGGATTGGGATAAATATGAATGGTGGATTTTTGCACTGTCAGATTACGTATCGAAGTCGAATTTGAACCAACTTTATTCACTTCAAACTTAACCTCTGCTGTAACTGGGTCAATGGTTGTGCGCGACGATGCATTGGCAGTTTTTAGGGTCATCACACCACTTCCCCAGCCTTGATTTACTAAATCATAACCATAAGTGGTTTTGTAACTATCCCAGGTAGTGTAATCTATATAAGTACCATTTCCCCATACCTTGGGATAACTTCCAGCGGGAGAAAAAGGATTAGTATAAGGAGTGTCATTAGTATATGGGGTCATCGTGAAAGATCCAGTAGGGACATATTCCATCTTGATTGTATTACCACTTCCACTTGTATATTGATAGGTAGAGGCATTGATTGAAGTTATTGATTTTGACTGTAATGCGTTTACAAAACTGGCAAAATCGGCATAATCGTTTGTAGTTGCAACCTCTGTCACCACTGTTCCTAACACGTTTTCATCCCAACCATAAGCCAATGAAGAGTGGTCTGAACTTTCAGAGTAACCCGTATTTACAGTTACTGTAAGTGGAGTAGGAAAAGCTTTGATTGCAATAAAAACGCCACTGCCAACATTAAGGTATAAATCTTTGTTCACCCATTTATATTGTTGTACATCCCAAAAATCTCCTTCGCCTTCAAGTGGCAATTCATTCAATGAATCGGGGATAGCGAACCAAATTACATTTTTAAAATCATATTCATGCTTTACCATTTGCATCATCACATTTCTAAATTGACCAATTTCGTGCTCTGGTAATCTGGCGGCAGTGGACGGCATGATGCCTGCATTGCCACTTAGCATACGCGCACCATTTTTCTGACCTTTCACTGCCAAGCGCCACATGCATTGCTCCGAAAAAGTTCCTTGATTTCCATCTGGACGACCTACTGCAGCACTTGCCATCGTTAGATTTTTGTCTAACCAAATAGTTTCGAATTCAAATCGTCGGCCTTTACCCGTTCCGTTCCATGCATTGTAAGGGCATTCACCTTTTACTGACCCATCATTGTTGAAATAAGTACCGTGGTCGATGTGATAAAATGGTTTCGCACTTTGTATTTCTACTGGAAGTGGAAAATTTCGTTGAGCAATGTCTATTACTATTTGCGGGGGGCGATAACTGCTGCTCAAAAGCGAACCAATTTCCATCATGTCAGGATTCTGGGTTAGCCATTTTGTAGTGGGGAAAGTAGGGTAATGGGCATCATCGGCAAAATAGGGAATGGCATATTGATAAATGGATCCCTTGTAAGGCTTAAAACTGCCGCTTTTGGCACGGGCATCCGCCGCCGCTTGGAAGCCATCTTGGTAATGCAGCGCTATTTCTACCATCATCCAATCTATACAAGCCTGTGCCCGCTTTTTATTAGCAGCACCATTGGGGTCATTACATTTATCTGCACCTTCGTATAATGTCAACAATGGATTGAGCGTATGTCCAGTATAGTTGATTGAATTCCATTCCACACGACCAGCATTGTAAAGTGCACGGGTAAGATTTTTCACAAAGCCGTCGAAATAATCTATTACATTTACACTTGTAGGATAAATGGTTTTTGTAAGTGGCGAGGCTAAACGTGTGTGAAGCAAGACCCCTTGATTGCTCATATTAAAACTGTTCAAATTGTTTACTTTACTATTAATAGTTTTGTTATGCAATTCGTGTGCAAATAGGTATCCTGTACAGCGCATCATCCAATGAAAGTTTTCAGAATTAAACTCTTTGCCTCCACTAAGATTATAGCCACAACAAGGGTCATACACATGATCGGCTTTCATGAGCTGATACCACATAGAATTAACATTTTCATGGATAAGAGTAATTTGACTTGGATCATATTTGGCAATACTATCCTTCCAATGAAAATAATACATGGCGTATCCAGCACAGCTAAAAGGAGAATAAAAACTACCTACGTAACCCCCATTAACCATTTCACGTCCTGTTGCTATCAAAGCAGCCATGGTGGTGGAATTATAATTTGTTGCAGGCCATGCCATCTTGGATAGTAATTTTGGCCATTCGTATTTACCAGCATCCATACTTCCATTAGGATTAGGCACGTAGGATGGGATACGTATACTCCACATCTCGGAAATACGCTTATTGAAACCTACTTCCCATGAGGCTTGTGGGCGGGGAAGTGCGTTTACAATGCTATCAATCTGACCAACAGAATACTGCATAGCACTAAAAATAATCGATATTGAGAGAATGAACTTTTTCATTAGAATTATTAGTTTACAATTTTAAATGTTTTACAGCCATTTTTACCCGACACTTTGATAATTTTTATACCTGTTGGATAACTGCTTAAATCAATACTTTCATTCAAACAGCCCACTTTTTTAACAACTAACAACTGGCCAGAAATATCGTAGCAGCTGATTAGGTTCGCCAATGAATTTTCATTAAATCCGATTTGTAAAATACCTTGGTTATAGCTCCATTTGAATGAAATTTCTTGCTGAATATCATTTATTTGAGTAGAAGTAGTTCCACACACCAAAATGTAGGCAAAACGTGTAGCCACTTTATTTTCGGAATCTTTTACTTTTACTGAAGCCAAGTAAGTGCCCGGCTCGGTGTAAATGTGGGTTAGGTTATTACTTACTATCGATTCGTTATTGCCGGAATTTATTTCCACATCTATGTTTTTATTCGAAGGAGAAAATGAATTACTGGCATTGAAAGTGACTGATAATGGAGCTTTTCCTGAAACTTTGTCAATTGTCCAACGTGCTTGTGGGCGAAAAAAAGCCAAGCTATTATTATACAGTACATTATCGTTTTTAAACGTATACGATTTAGTTTCCACATTAATTTTTGATTGGCTTATGGTGGCTGCAGCAGTAAGTGTTGGCACTGGATGTATTCCACTGCTTGCAACTACAGAAAGTGTAATTAAAAACATATTTGTTGTTCCCTGAATGGTTATGTATTTCGATTCGGTAGCCGAGCCAAAAGTTGAACCTCTGACTGATGTTCCGGTTTTGATAGAAGTTGTGCCTGCCATAAAAATTGTTCCTTTCATGCTGCTGCCATTGGGCGCTGTAATGGTAAACGAATTGGCATCGGTAGTAATTGTATTTTCAACAGCCGTAACCATGTGCCAATATTTACCATTCACAGTAGAATCGGCAATAAGATAAAAAGCTCGGCAGCCTGTATTCAGCGAATCGTAATCGGCAACAAACCAACGTTTGTGTCCCGTTGTCCACACATTATTGGTAGCCATTTCGGAAATAATATGTCCCGAGCCATCTTCGTTTTGATAAGGCACACCAACTATTGTTCCTGAATTACCATTGGTTTTACAAGTGGTACAGCCGGTAGATCCAATTTTGTTTACCAATGGTTCAATAGGATAAACCGTGTTCATCAAGTGCCAATAAACATCTTGGTTTACAGGAGCTGCCACTTTCAGTCCATATCGTCCGCCACCAATAGCCCAAGCAGCATTCGTACCCAGAATTCGGAACGAAAGCGCATCAGGACCCGCATGACCTTTATCGCCACGGAGTTTAACATATAGCTGAGCTATTTCGTCAGAACCATCTTTAAACTGATTGCGATAGGTATAATATCCATTTCCACCCGAATTGTCTTGCATTAAGGTTTTCCAACTATCGGCATCGGCGGGATTTTCGGCTACCATATCGAACGGATAATAGAGATACGACCAGATAAGACCAAGTCGGTAGCCATCGTATTTCTGGGTAGCCCGACCCGTTCCTACTGCTTTATCGTACCAAAACTTTGCTGCCGGCTGCATGGCTGGTGGCAAATAATAAAACGATTGCCCAAAAACGCCTTCACCCGTTACATGTGGATTGTCGTCGCCAAAATCGGGGTGAATACCACCAAAACCCAACAAATCCATTCCTATTGAAAGCGAGGAATAGATTGTCCAATAACTATTAACAAAAGAAGCATATTTTTTCAATCCATCTTCACGGTTCACGCGCTCCATAGCTATGCCTACTGGACCAATAAAGTTTCCTACTGGATAATACTGATAACCAAGCCCTTCGATATTCCAGCCACTACTTTGCACCGAATCGCCGTAGTTTTGAATCACAAATTTGGTCAACTTGGCTTTCATTGTGTTGTAATTGGTTGCGGAATAAGCATCATCGGTAGTGAGATAAGCAAGTAGAGCCGATGCACCTCGAATGCCTTGCCAATTGCTGGCTGCATTGGTATTTTGCTCGGCGCCTCCATTGGTAGTAATCATATCTGCCATTACTTTCAACTTTGTAGAAACAAAAAGTTTATTGGCATTCGACCAGTTAGGCGAATTGTAACACCAGTCGTAAGCAAACGAAACACAATAAGCCGACCAATAAGAAGTTAGTCCCTTGAGTGAAGTAGCCGCCCATACTTCTTCTTTATCGATAATGGTTTTATAGGTGTATTCATACGATTTTATGGCATAGTCTTCATTTTCAGTCATCAAATACAGAAAACCCGCAATGGCAGCAAGGCGCGATTTATTTCCGGTGGTAGTTGTGTCCAGCGACAGGCATTCAGTTTCGTATTGCGTTTTAAGTAAATTGAGCATTTCCGCACCCACCGGATCGGATACACGATTGCGCAATGTAGGCAAATCGGTTGTTTCAAAAAACAAACGAGGATGTATGGCAGCTAACAGTGAGTTTACTGATAATAAATATATTGCCAAAACAAAGCTGGTTAACAAAATACGGTTTATTTTCATTGAGATAAAACCTACTGTTTAATAATTTTGAATGACTTTGAAATTACATTTTTGTTGATTGTAATGTAATATGCTCCCTTAGGCAGATTGCTTATTTCAACCTCACAGGCGCTAATTGTTGTTTTTACTTTGCGCCCCAATGTATTGTAAATGTCAATAGTGTAATTTTTATCCAATCCTTTGATGAAGAAAGAATTAACAACTGGATTTGGAGAAATTGATATTACATTAGTTGCATTTATCTGCTTGGTGGATGTAATAGATTTTGTAATTAGTAGTTGTTCTGAAACGGCGCTTGCACCCACTTCGTTATTGTCGCAATTTATAGCAACAACTCTGTAAACAAAAGATTCATTTAATGGAAGGTTATAATCGCGCCAAACTTGCTCATTGTCAGCTATTCCAATACTTTTACGCGGGCGAATAACTAAAGTTTGCCAAGCTCCGTTGCCAATTTTTCTTTCAACCCTAAAACCAATCTCATTGGAAGCTGCATCAGTCCACGAAATAGTGGCGTATGCATTGTCCGACGCTAAACCCACATTTATATCTGCTGGTGGAGTTGGCGTCCCAGCGGGACAAGTGCTAATAAAATCAGTTCCAGTAGTACTAATGGTACCCACATTGGATACAATAGCTACATCAGTCATAACTCCAGCCTTCTTATTTCCGATTTGAGATGTGCTATTCCAAGCCCACAAAGCACCATTCTGACTTACATCGTAACCTGCCATGTAGCCGCCACCAGTATTATTGGTAATGGCAAATGACAAAATGCTATTCATACCGCCATGTGCTTGCCAAAGTATTCCTTCTCCATCGTTGCCTGGACTTGAACCTGTGTTGGAATAGATATTATAATCAATCCATCCATTTTTTCCGGCCATATCAAAAGCACGTGAAAGATTGTCGGAGAGGCAGCCATTGCCACCAGGCTGACTTTCATAAAAACCATCCAAAGTCAGTTCCCAATTCACGCCCAGCCCATAAACGTCATCATTTTCAATCAACACATGTCGTTCATTTTTATTATTTTGTACCAAAAAATAATTTCCTGAGATTTCGAAACCCTTAGCCCCATGATTATACACCCAATTATTACTAACAACCACATTTTCTGACAGATAACCTATCATGGTGTTCGAAAATGGATTTAGAAAACCTTTGTTTACATCAATACCAAAACTTTTACCATAATCATAAATCAATGTAGTTCGGTGGTTACCAAATGCCTGATTACATTTGTCCTGCTGGCTGATGGCAGTAGTTTGGGTATATTTAAAACATTTATCGGGTTTTGGCATATAATTATTGCTCACAAAAACATTGGAGCCATAAACACCCACTCTAGCTCCAAATTTATAAGGATAAGTACTCACTTTAATGGTGTCGTACTTTTCGCGGGCATACTGAATGAGGTTATGATTGCCTATCACCGAATTTTTTACTACACAGCCAAAAACCAATCGACCCGAACCTGCACCGACATAATTGCCCACAGCACCAGCGAAAGGGTCGATAGGATGCGTACCATCAGCCACACGGTTTTTCCAAACTCCTTTGGCCGCTTTGGAGCTATACCACCCACCGGATGTTGCCCAAGTATTGCCCCAAGTATATTCACCTCCAAAATAAATAGCGCCACCGTCCATTTCTACCCAAGCAATTCCAATGTTCTTTACATCTTTCAGCGTTTCGCTACCTGAAGCCATACAGCCCAATATTGACCAGTTGGTTGGAATCGGTTTATCAATACTTGATATGTCTTTTATAGTTTTATGTTTAAAAATAAATTTGGTAGGCAAAGCCATAGTTCCAGCCAGCGCATTATTATTGGTAGTGGGTGTTTCGCCCAAAATAACCACACCGGAGCGCAGCATAAGTCCTCGTCCCGAAATGGAATCGGATACTTCATTGGAAATTTCGCTAAAATCGTAAGTACCTGCCGAATAATAAAGTACACCGCCACCTTGAGCGTAAAGTAGGTCGCGAGCAAATTCGAACTTCGAAAATTCCGAAGCACAATCGGCACAACCATTTCCAGCAAAACTGAAAGTTTTCATATTGATGCGATTTTCCCATTTCAAGTTATCAGTCCAAGTAGGATAATTGCCATTGCCATAGTAAGTTGCAATTGGATTTTGGGCAGATAGAATACAGAAAGCACTTGAAAGTATAAATAAAACAATCTGCTTAGTAGTTTTCATTGAATATAGTATTATGATTACCAATTTTAGACGAAAAAAGATGCACAAAACCTCAAATAAAATTCATTTAAATGAAAAAGTTTATTTTGAAATTATTATAATTAGCGTTGAATTAGTTAGTTATTAAATCTGCTAAACAAAAAAAACAACATTTCAAAAAAAATTAAAACATTTTTATAAGGCGTTTCATGATAGAATACGTCATAAAAAATAAAAATACTCAAATCAATATGAAATGAAAAAAACTAAAGATTATCAAATCAGCTTTCTATTGCTGATATTTTTTTTGCAGTCACCAATCTTCACTTCCAAAATCTTTTTTTAAGCAGAAAAGCGGTCTTTTTACAAACTTGGCGACTTAGACCTAAAACGAACATGAGGGCTACATAATTTTGAAAATCACACTGAATAAAAGCTATAAGCAATATTATTCGAAAAAATAAATCTAATATGAACTACAATATTAAATTACTTTGGACAACTCTTAGTATTATTTTTCTTGCAACATTGTGTCCTTTTCAGGACATTATAGCTGCTCGTGATGTAGTAACACAGGTAGGTGCAGGACCGTTTGGTGACAAAAACTTGAAGCGTGTAGGTAAATTCTATGACATTATTGAAATACCAGGAGGTAAATACTTAGTTTTAGGTTCGGACACCACCTTGTCGTGGTATGCTGGCTCAAAGATACAGCTAACAGTACCTACACAAGGCTTCCAAAGTGAAAATAGCACAACAGCGGGTCATAATAAGATTGCATTTATAATGGTGATGGACACCACGATGGACAATTCATCATCTATTGAAAAAATTTTCTATCTTCCTGCTGGCACGGTCGAAAATTTCAAATTTATTAAGCACACTAAGCAACCACTTGATGTTTCGGGGAATATTCAAATTGGAGATGTATTTTTGAGTGGAGATAGAGCGAGCTCTATTAATCCGGGCTATTTCATTGCTAAATTAAACAATAATTTCGTCAACGGTGACCCTACAGGATTTATTTGGGTCTATAATGTTTGGGCTCCTTTGGATAATGCCTTGGGTGTAGCTCATCCATGGGACGTTGGTGGTACAGGAAAAGTTGTTTTTGCTACAGGGAAAGGGTTTTCTGGTTCTGATGCACTTGCTAAAAGATTGAAGCCTGATGGAACGCTGGATATAGTTAAGAACTGGCTAAGGCATGTAGACAATATGAATGTCAAAGTATATGGAAAATTTTCTTCTCTGTCGCCAGCTGTACAATCAACAATTAGCCATAGTTTAACTTCATTTAGAAGAGGTGGAAGTGGCACTATTCAGTCAATGAATTTGACTGATTATAATAGGTGGACAAGTGATGGAAAGGGTGGTTTTAAAAAAGGCACTTATCCAATTGATATTTTTTTCAAGGGAGATATTAACGGAGTTTGGGATGTTACAGGGCAAGGGGGATATACTGGTTATAAGCCTGGTGCTAATCCTTCTTGTGGGTTAAGAACTATTTGTGTTGATAGACGGAACGATGCGATGTATTTTGGATTTAGTATTCAGTCTAGATTACCAACTGGTGAACCTGATTTCGAACCTGCTGTTATGAAAATGGATAGTTCGGGTTTGCTTAATTGGTGGACACGCCTTTATACCGAGTCCACAGATATGACATTATCAATGGCAACAAAGAAAAATTCTCTGCCCGATCAATATTTAGATGGATTGGTAATTGACTATACTAACAATCAGCTTGTGGTACATGCTCGATGTCACGGAAATGATGCAAGTAATTTCTGGATAAGCCCTGGAGCTTTTCAACCTTTTACGGGAACTGAGGGCAATATGCATATTAGTTGGTTGGGTAAATTCGATTTATATAACAATGGAACTAATACTGCGGATATAGACCCAAGCCAAGCGGCTTATACGCAGGGACCTACTTTTAGATATGGTACTTATGTGGCGGGTTACAACTGGCAAGCACCTACAGGCGTAAAGTATAATCCAACCACATACCCTTTACTGCGTGGCTGGGTGAGCCACAATGCTGGTGGAATAAATGGACTTAATAATCTGACAACTACACTAATTCGCGCGAATTCTGTTAAGGTAAACAAATTCGGGGAGATATTTATATGTGGTACTGCTAAAAGGTTAGTTACCACTTCCAATGCTTTCTTGCAACAAGACTCTGTTTATGACAACACTGCCCCATGGACAGATTTTGTTCGAATCTATAAGCCTGACTTAACAACTGTAATTTATAGTTCAATCGTTCACTCCTCTTTTACTTTTGGTGCACCATCTTATTCTGGTAGCGATGTTTCACTGCAAAATATTATTCCAATTTTCAACTCACATAGTGGACTTATGACTGTTGGGTTTAACACGGCTGACCCTACTAATAAATTCACTATCAATTTTCGCAATATTCCAATGTCGTATGGTATTGATTGGGCTAATGGACCTACGCCTTTTATAGCCAAGTTGGTAGGTGATCAGGCTTTTGTAGAGCCACCAGTTCCAACCGAGTCACAATTACCAGCTATTGTTAAACCATCATCCGGAAGTTGTAGGGGTGGGTCCATCACTTTCGATAACTCGTTCAATACCATAGGTGTTTTTCAAGGGCCACGCGCCAATACACCGTCTCAAGAGCGTTTATGGAAAGTCTATCTTGGAAAAGATTTATATGGTAAAAATAATGCTGGAGTATCCCAAAATATTGTTGGGCTTCATGGGAGTAGCGCATTGGTAAAATATAATTCTGTGGGTGGTTTATCTTGGTTTGTTGACATGGAATATGGATACGATGCACCCTCAGGGCACGATCGCCATTATCCTATTATCGACCGCCCATTTTCTGGCATTGATTATACATTCGAAAAAATACTTACAGATAGTAATAATGATATTTACATCATTGGTAATTCTAAAGCAGCAGGTGTAGACACAACGCTTTCAGCTCAATCTACTCCACTTATGCGATTTTGGTATCCCAAAACCCTCTCTGGTTCTTTAGATTCGCTATGGCGTCCTTCTATGCCATATTTGAATCCAACAGAAAAAAAAGGTTCTGCATTTCTGATTAAGTATAATCGTGATGGAAAATATATGTGGGGAAGGAATTTTGATGGATATAATTCGGATGGATTGGATATGGTGGTTAAGAATGGAACGACAGCGGCTAATGATTCTATTTTTGTAACATGGAGTTTACATGAAGGAGTAAATCCTGCAAACAAGACTATTGGTATAGCGTGTTACAAGCCCGATGGTACAGTTCACTTCCCTAAGGCTATAAAATCTGGTTCAGGCTCTCTAAATACTAGTTGGCTTGGCGATGCTGGGAAGTTTTGTTTTATTGACAATAGAAAGTTTGAATTAAGGTACCATTATAATAACAATGTGAAGTTAGAGAATATTACCTTTTCAGGGGGTCACCATTTTATTATAGAAATAGGTAATGACGGCAAATACAAACCCAATTATACGGCACTCAATTTAACGAATATCGAATCTTCAATTGATCGAACATTTTCATTTAGTGAGTCCAAAACACTTAGGGGGCTGAACTTGAGACCGCGTGCCGGAGGAGGTTTTTACCTGTCTGGATTTGCCATGGCCGGAATCGATCAGGGTGGAACAGCATCTATTACTGCCCCAAGTGGAGCCTCTACCGCCACTACTACTTTCACAAAAAGAAATAAAACTAATAAGTCTACACCTATTCCATTTATAGCAATACTTACAGAGAATACTACAACACATAAATTTGAGGTTTTAAAGGTTGTTACTTTTGATGACCAAACAAATATTAGTCTAGATAAATACTCTATGTCATCGGAATCTGATAATGACGGGAACCTTTATACTGCATTCTCAATTGTAGGATCTGGCTCTAGTACTGGTCGATCGGCTCGCATTTTGTTAAATGATGATGGAACACATACAGGGACTTTGTATCCTACAGGAACTAAAACAACTATGTTGCATTTTTTCAAAACGTTGCCTGATGGAACCACTACATGTATAACTTCAAATGATTATGATGGTACAAAACCAGACGTAAGAGGAATATTCATTGATAAATCTAATAAAGCAACTGTTATGTTTGTAAATCAAACTGTCGGTGAAACTAAATATGATGACAAATGGATAAATGAAAAAAACTTTACTGGTGGGGGAACCAATCATGAATTTTATGGTTTTACAATGTTGAGATATGACCCAATAACTGCTAAGTTTGATAATCTTAAGACTTATCGTTGGGATCCTGAATCATCATGGATGCCTGTTGGAGCATCAAATCCTATCAAATTCTGTGATCATGCCACTTTGGCAGATTTAGATGGAAGAGTAACCAAGTCCACTGTTTCGCCAGCTACAAAAGTGCATTATTATTTGCAACCTACAGAGCATTATTCGGAAGAGCTCACAAACATGGGAATGGATCTTTTCACCCCACACGATATGCCTTTGGGTATGGATGTACAAGACACAACTTATTATAGCTCACAATGGTATCCTGGCGATAGTGTTATGTCGCGACGCGTGTCCCTGAATATCCGAAGATATAAAACTCCTCAGTTTGTTCTTGGTAATATGCCACCTGCTTGCCAATCATTGGACAAAAATGGGCAAATAATTTTGTATGGAGCAAAAGCAGATGTAGGGGTTATAGTATGGTCAAAAAACTCAGATTTATCACAACCATATTTAATTGGTGATACTGTCAAATTTTATCAAACATCGTCACCAACCACTTATTATTTTGCAGCAGATAATGGTGGATGTAGAAGTAATATTCAACAGTATTCAATAACTACGGTGCCAGATGTGAGAGTTACATCTGACAGTAGCTGTAATAATGTTCCGAATTCGTTGAAGGCTTGGGCAGTAAATAATATAAATAGTAGCGAAACGATTGGCGGAGCAGTGGAAACTAAAGTCGGCCCTGTAACTATGCGTTGGTATAATTCACCCACTGGAGGTGCTCCTGTGTTTAGCAGTGCTGTTACTACTCTTAACACAAGTAAATCGACATATAATATAACACCTCATTTGGGAACCAGAGATACTTTGTGGGTGGAAGCTTATGTAGCTGGGACTGGCTGTTCTACCCCTGTACGAACACCCGTTTATGCCTATAATGCCATAACACCAGATGACCCTGTTGTTACTCCCAATGTTACATTATGTGGTAATGTAAATACTACCTTAACTGCAAGTTGTGCCACAGCTGGTGCGGTTATTAAATGGTACTCAGAAAATGCGTGCACAAGTTTGATATACACAGGCTCGACTCTAGAAACGGGCATCATTAGTGCTGGTAGCTCTAAGGACTATTATGCAAGGGCGGAGAATGGTAAGTGTCTGAGTGCTGTTAAAAAAGTAACTGTTACGGCGGTTGTTGATCCGGTCATTCTAGTTTCTAATCCCACTGCTGTTACCGAGCCAACTACTGTGAATGCTACCGCAGCAGTATCTAGTACTGTTGGGGTTACTACACCTCTCACATATTGGGAGGATGCCGCATGTACTCTTCCATTTACTAATCCTAATGCAGTGGCAGTTTCCGATACAGTATACGTAAAAGGAGGAAATGGTACCTGCGATGATATACGTCCGATAGTAGTTATAGTACATGATGCACCAAAACTTTTTATAACTAACCCAGCAGCAGAATGTACAGGTAATACTGTAGATTTAACCGATGCAGGAGTAACAGCTGGCTCAGACGATGATTTAGCTTTGACATATTGGAACGATGCAGCTACAACTTCACAAATCACAGCATTAGCTGCAGCCTCAATTTCAGTGGATAATACTTATTATATTAAAGGAATTTCATCCACTTCAGGATTGTCAATTGTCAAACCTGTGGTGGTTACTATTAATCCTTCAACCAGTATCACATCACAAGCCACTATGTCACAAACTCAATGCAAAGGCTCATTATTTACTTCAATCTCGGTTACAGCAAGTGGCACAGGAACATTGACTTATCAATGGTACAGTAACACCACATCAAATACAACAGGAGGAACAAATCTTGGTATCGCAAATGGTGCACAAACCAATACTTATATTCCACAATCAAGTTCCGTAGGAACATTATATTATTACTGTGTAGTACATTCCGATTGTGGCACAGATGTTATTAGTGCTATTTCTGGAGCATTTGTGACAAATGAACCTGCACCAACCAATTTGACTTATTCGCCAGCTATTGGCATTGCAACAAAAAATGTTGCGATGATAGGTTCTACACCAAATTCAGATGGTGGAGCAGTGGTTTCATACACTATCAGTCCTGCTTTACCTATGGGTGTAAGTTTGAATCCAATTACTGGTGAAATCAGTGGAACGCCGTCTGTATTATTGGGACAAACTGACTTTGAAATAACAGCTTCAAATTCTTGTGGAAATACTACTGGAACATTTACTTTGACAGTTAAAGATGCGGCACCAACTACTTTGTCATACTCACCAGCTATTGGTACTGCAACAAAAGGCTCTGCCTTTACGAGTGCAACGCCATCTATTGGGGGAGGTGGTGCAATAATTAGTTATGGCATTAGTCCTGCATTACCTGCTGGTATGTCTTTAAATGGAACTACTGGTGTGATAAGCGGAACTGCAACTGTAATTTCAGCAAGCACTGTTTACACTGTTACTGCTACCAATACGGGTGGCAATGCAACTGCTAATTATACTTTGACTGTAAATGATATTGCTCCAAGCGCAATGACTTTTTCACCTAATCCTGTAGTTGCAACCAAAGGCGTAACGGTGATCAATTCAACGCCAGCTATTTCGGACGGTGCAGTAGTTTCGTACAGCATTTCACCAGCTTTACCCGCAGGTGTTATTCTGAATGCCAATACAGGTGTTATTAGCGGAACGCCAAGTGGATTATTGGCACAAACTAATTTCACTATTACAGCAACTAATACGGGTGGAAGTACTGACGCTACATTTA
>JFJP01037253.1_pt1 | contig 37092 bp, 34 predicted proteins | sample 431651 | NCBI WGS metagenome assembly JFJP01 (sample SAMN02602958, study PRJNA72255) | Microbial mat metagenome, whole genome shotgun sequencing project. | biome: fresh water; feature: sink hole; material: water; isolation source: purple microbial (photo- and chemosynthetic) mats found in... | reverse complement strand
AAGAACAAAAACCCTTGATTCCATTAAGGGTTTTTGTCTTTTTTGTCAGCGCTATTTCTGGCTTCCTCAGGAAAACTTATTTATATTAGTTCACTTAATTTGAAACCAATATTAATGCTGGAAGCTAGATGGCGTTGCTCACAGAAAAACAGATCACCGCAAAAATCAAATCCGTAAAAGGATGGAAGCGGAATGGAAATTCGATCTACCGCACATGCATCCTAAAAGATTTTGTTCGTGCGATGGGTTTTGTTCAATCTGTTGCGCTGGTTGCGGAAAAAGCAGACCATCATCCCGATATTGATATTCGGTGGAATAAAGTGACGCTGGTGCTCTCAACGCACAGCGAAGGCGGCTTAACGGAGAAAGATTTTTTCCTTGCTGTCCAGATCAACTCACTCATATAATCATAAGTATAGGTCTTATATGGCAAGCGAACAAAGAATTGAAAAACTGAAAGAATTGATCGCGAAGGATCCGACTGATTCTTTCTCGCAGTATGCACTTGCATTGGAATACAGCGGATTGAACGAACCATTGACGGCAATTGAATTGCTGGAAGAGTTGATCCAACGGGATGAGAAATATATTCCGGCATATCAACAGCTCGGTCAGGCATATGGAAAATTGAATCGGACGAAAGAGGCAAAACAAGCGTACCGCAAAGGTATCGATCTTGCTCACGAACAAAAGGATGATAAAGCAGAAAAAGAAATGCGTGAAGAATTGGAAGATCTTGAAGATGAATGGTAGCATATAAAAAGTAAAGGAACGCATTTCATTCACATCAACCGGAAGGCCAATGAAAATACCCAAAGACCAGATCTTGCAGATATTCAAAGAAACGAATGCACTACTTGAAGGACATTTTGTGTTGACGTCTGGATTGCACAGTCCGCATTATTTCCAATGCGCGAAGGTGTTGCAATATCCAAAATATCTGCATCTGCTTGCCGGTGATATTGCAAAGCATTACGAATATAGTGAAGTGGAGGTCGTTGTTTCTCCGGCAGTCGGCGGAATTGTTGTCGGCACCGAAGTTGGCCGTGTTCTTGGCGTTCGAACAATTTTTGCAGAACGGGAAAATGGAGAAATGAAACTCCGCCGCGGATTCAATATTAAAAAAGGAGAACGCGTACTTGTTGTTGAAGATGTCGTGACGACCGGCGGATCCGTTGAAGAGGTCTGTAAATTAGTGACCGATTCCGAAGCAAAACTTCTTGGGATCGGATGTATTGTTGATCGGAGCAATGGTAAAGTGAAATTCGATGCAAAATTCTATTCCGTGATGGAAATGGATGTGCAAACGTACAAAGCGGAAGAGATCCCGGAATCTCTTTCGGCAATTCCGATATCAAAACCCGGCAGCAGAGGTCTGTTGGGATAATTGTTGAACTAATCAAACCATCATCTCCAGCGAAATACTTCGTGGTTTCGTTGGATGATGATTTTTATTTTTATGATCGATTCATTATTACAAACTCTTTTTTCTCTTCTTGGCGGACAACCGCTGTTGTATCATTCAATTCTTGGATTCATCATTGCCTTGGGTGTGATCGCAGCAGGAAAGATTTTTAAATGGTTCCTGAATACTGTCGGGAAGATGATTATTGCGAAGACGGACACCGACATTGATGATAAGATATTGGAGATCATTCTTTCTCGGATCATTGCGTTATCTTCCATTGTCGGCATTTATCTTGGAATGAAAGAAATACGACTTGGATTGACAACAAAGAATGATAATTTTCTCGGCTTCCTTAATTTTGCAGACAATGCATTGTACCTCGTAACAATTATCATTCTAACAACAATTGTTATTCGCATTGTCCGAACGCTTACATCACACACCATTCAAACGATTGCGGAAAAGAACAAGCAGAACGACTTTAATCAAACACTGAGTCCGTTGGTCAATCGTGTTATTACAATCGTTGTTATTGCATTTTCAGCGATCGTGGTACTGGAGCATTTCAATTACAGTGTTACGAGTTTGCTCACCATCCTTGGTGCCGGTTCACTTGCACTTGGTCTTGCCGCGCAGGATACCATCTCGAACATGATCTCCGGGTTTATTATTATGATCGATCGTCCTTTCCGTGTGGGAGATCGTATTAAAATCCCTTCCGGTGAAGTTGGAGATATCTTTGAGATCGGTTTACGAAGCACGAAGATCCTGGATTTCGATCGAAATCAGAGTTTTTATTGATGTGGGAGTTGCGTATGGCAACGATATTGCCCAAGTGAAGAACATTTTGAACTCAACGGCAAAGAAACATCCGCTGGTGCTTAAAGAACCTGTGCCGGAATCATTCTTGATGAGTTTTGGGGAATCCGCGCTTCAGTTTCGGCTGTCATGCAGGGTCTCATCGTTTCAAGATCAATTTGGTGTTGCCGAGAATCTCCGTGTTCAGATCTACGAAAAATTCAAGGAATTGAAGATCGAAATACCACTACCACAGCGGGTTGTTCATCATACGGTCGAAAATACTAATGCACTTCAAACTTCTTCAAAGAGAAAAAAAATACAGCGGTAAAATCATCGACCTTGTTGTCGATCGTTTATTGTATCCGTCCGGTAATGAAACAATTCGAGAGATCATCGAACATCCCGGTGGCGCTGTCATCCTCTCTGTTTTTGAGAACAACGATATCCTTTTAGTGAAGCAGTACCGTCATCCGTTTGGGAAAGAAGTGATCGAACTACCGGCGGGAAAATTGGACAAGAACGAAGATCCGTTGTTGTGCGCGCAGCGGGAATTGCGGGAAGAGACCGGGTACGCTGCAACGCAATGGTCGAAACTAACATCATTGTATGCGACTCCCGGATTCTGCAATGAGATACTTCATATCTTTTTAGCGCAGGATATATTTCCGCATGAACTTGGGAATGCATTGGAAGAAGGAGAAGCCTCCATCCAAGTGATTCGGATTCCAATACGAGAAGCGATAGCAATGATAGAACGTGAAGAAATAGTCGATGGTAAAACGATCGCCGGCATTTTGCTTGGCGCAAGAAAGTTAGGAATTCAATGACGGTAACAGAGATCATCCGGAAAAAACGAAATGGTGAGATTCTTTCATCCGAAGAAATGAAATTCATTATCGACGGATATGTAAAAGGAACCGTTCCGGAATATCAGGTTTCGGCATTTTTGATGGCGACATTCTTCCGCGGTATGACGAAAGAGGAAACTGCAGAATTTACCAGACTGATGCTTCATTCAGGAGATGTGATCGACCTTTCTCAGATTCCCGGTATAAAAGTTGACAAACATTCCACCGGCGGAGTAGGCGATAAGATATCACTTCCTCTTGCACCAATCGTTGCAGCGTGCGGAGTTCCTGTCCCGATGATCAGTGGCCGCGGATTAGGACACACCGGCGGAACATTGGATAAATTGGAATCAATTCCCGGATTTCGCACGAATCTTTCAATTGAAGAATATAAAAAAGTGATCGCGGAGATCGGATTGGTAATGATCGGTCAGACGAAAGAGATTGCACCTGCCGATAAAAAAATGTACGCGTTACGTGATGTCACTGCAACGGTGGAATGTATTCCATTGATTGCGGGAAGTATCATGAGTAAAAAAATGGCGGAAGGTATTGACGCTCTTGTCCTTGATATTAAAACAGGCCGGGGTGCATTCATGGAGACGCATGAAAAATCTGTTGAACTTGCAAAAGCGCTTGTGGGAATTGGTACGAGTTTTGGGAAAGAAACGATCGGATTTATCACTGATATGAACCAACCGCTTGGATTTGCCATTGGTAATTGGAATGAGACGGCTGAATCGGTTGAATGTTTACGGGGAAGGAATATCCCCGATGTTATGGAATTGACATATGTGCTCGGTGGAGCGATGGTAAAACTCGGTAAAAAGGCTGGATCACTTGCAGAAGGTATTGAACTCTGCAAAGAGGTTGTGAAGAATGGAAAAGCATACGAAAAATTTTTACAGTTGGTAAAGATTCAAGGAGGCGATATTTCATATATCGAGCATCTGGACAAATATCCACCATCGAAATATTCAGAAACAATCACCGCATCATCAAACGGTTATATCACTTCTATCGATTCGCTGGAACTTGGTCTGACCGGAGTTACACTCGGAGCAGGACGAACAACAGTTGATGATATAATTGATCCAAAAGCAGGAATACTGTTGAAAAAGAAGGCAGGCGATGGTGTGATGGCAGGAGAAGTTGTTGCAACGTTTTATACAGATAAACCGGAAGTTGTCTCTTCTTCAAAAGAACGTATAACTCGTGCTTTTACCATTGGCAACAAAAAACCTGTCGTTTCTCAAATTGTCATCAGTATTGTCGATTCAAACGGTGTCAAACCATTTTCAATTTGATCTGCTCTTCAAGGTAGAATATAAAAGTCCCGGTTAATCGGGACTTTTATGTTAATACTTCAGTTACACTCGTGCAGTTCTTCAAAAATTTTAGTATCCTTTCAGTATGAATAGTATCATAGGTGCATATTTTAAGACCGGTCGCATTCAAATTGCTGCGTTGATCTATTTTCTGATCGCCGGTGCTTTGACCCAAGTACCGTTATTCAATTATCTTGGATTTGAATTCTCTGCACTGTTGACAATACCAGCATCTTTTATCAGCGGGATATTGTCAATTCAATTTCTTCGTATACATCAAACTAAGCCTTTAGCACAAAGGACTTGGTTCCTTATCGTTCTCGATTATCTCCGCGTTAATCTATTACTGTTGATCATTCCATTTGTCATTATTTCGTTGAATGCATTTGCTGTGAAAAATTGTGCCTATGGCAAGGGTGTTCTCTATTTTCTTCTTTTGCCTGTCGTTACAACAATTTTTTCTGTCTCACTTGCAATTGTTATTGGTGTATTGTTCAAGAATGCAAAAACAATATTTGTTGTAGTTGTTATGGCTATTCTTTCGCACATCGTTTTTGTTACATACAACCAGTCTCAACTCTTTGCTTATAATTTCATTTTGGGATTTTTTCCGGGAATTACGTACGATGAAACATCAACGGATCTCACTGCATTGGCCATTTATAGAGAATTTACACTGATAGCAGCAGCGATGTTGATCGCTCTTTTCTTGGCACTCATCGGTAAATATAATTTCCGTAGAAGAATTTCAGAGAATATTTCTTCCCTTAAAAAATGGAGTAAAAAAGATCGTATCCTTTGGGGCGTATTCATCTTTTGTCTGTTGGTTCTTGCAACCGGACATATTTTACGAGATACGATGGGATTTGAATTTTCATCCGCAGATATTCAAGAAGGATTAGGACGACGTTCTGAGTCAGATCACTTCATCATTGTTTATCATGCCGAAGATTATTCTGCCGGTGAAATGAAAGTATTAAAAATTGAATCTGAATTTCATTTCCAACGAATCGCCGATGTCTTAAAAACAAAAAATGCTGATAAGAAAAAGATCACGGTCTATATTTATCCCAATGGAACCTGGAAACAAAAATATATCGGGACAAACAATACGAATATTGCAAAACCATGGAAACAAGAGATCCATTTGACGAAAGGAACATTTCGCTCAACGTTCAGACATGAACTTGTTCATATCCTTGCTTCAGACTATGGATTGCCGTTGATCCATGCTAGTTCAAGAATGGGATTGAATGAAGGTCTTGCCGTAGCAGCCGATTGGGATGCCGGGATATTTTCACCGCATCAATTTGCTGCAGCGTTATTACGAGAAAATGCGCTTGAAAATGTTGAAGGACTATTTTCGCTAACAGGATTTGCAAAACAATCCAGCACTTTTGCATATCTCGTTTCTGGTTCATTTTGCCGATATTTGATAGACAGGTTTGGCATCGAACGATTTCAGCGAGTATTCGGGAATGGTAACTTTATGGTTCATTTCGGTGAATCATTAGAAAGTTTGGTTAAAGATTGGAAAGCATTCTTAAAAACCGTTGATGCAACAGAAATACCACAGGAAACCGTAAAGGCATTATTCTTTCAGCAATCCATTTTCTTTAAAACGTGTCCTCGAGAAGTGGCTGATCAGAACCAACGGGCAATTCAGGCAATGAGGGCTAAAAATTATACACTGGCAGAGAATGAATTCAGTGCGTCGTATGCAAATGCACCCACGGTATCGGCGTTGCGTGGTTTGTTTCAATCATTGAATTCTCAACATAAATCAAATCACGTCACTGAAGAATATTCTAAACTCCCAATCACATCTTCTTTGCGGACGAATCCCGCGATTCTATTGATTCTCGCCGATGCATATTTTATGAATCATCAAAAACAGGAAGCATTGTCGTTGTATCAGAAAATTCGTGAAATGAATTTCTCTGAATCGTATATTGAAGCGACTGCAATAAGAAAACAATTTATTCTTGATAGCATTGATTCGAATATATTTTATTCATTGATGTATAGCGGATTAGTTGATTCTGCAAAATTGAAAATAATTGACAATATTAGTGGAAATCAACATAATTCTGTGGTTATGCAATATCTTAAAGCAATATACGAATCTTCCCATAATGATTGGAATGCAGAGGTTTTAACTAATCTCGTTATGGAGACAACATCAAATGATCTGAAATATTTTGCACTCGTAAGAGCAGGACGGCGATTCTATGAGCTGAATTATTTTCAAGATGCAAAACGTTCATTTTGGAATGCGAAGAATTACATTCCTACGACAACTATGTCCAAATATTTGGAAGAACAGATAGAATTATGCGATTTTGTTTCAGTAAATATGGAGTGATTTCGTTCGTATTGTATGCAACAATGCTCTCAGGTTGTTCTACTGGATACGATACTGCAATTGAATGTTATTCAACATTGCAATTTCGGAAACATTCCCTTCCTTCATTCACAACGTACACCATGAATGTAAAATCTGGGAATGACTCCCGGATTGATGTATACCTTCAAATGCCGTATACCAATTTACGATTTGAAAAAACGGTTGAAGGATATAAATCATCATTTGCTGTTACATTTATCATCCGTAATATGGACAGTGAAATCATTCAAACGAAAGAACTTGAACGGAAAGTAATTGCAAAATCGTATGAAGAGTCAATTTCGCCGCGCTTCGATGCTCTATTACAATCATTTATTGTGCAATCGTCTGAATACAGCATGGAGATTGTTTCTGTTGACCATCTTTCACAATTACGATATAAAGAAGTAAAACAAATTAAACCGAAAAATTATTCTGATAGTAAAGTCTCTGCAAGCACAGTATTGCTCCTCGATACGGTCATTGCTGATGAAAAAGGCCTTTCGCTGCGTCCTGTCTTTCCTGCCCTCTTATCACGATTGAATGATTCCTTTGGAATATTCCAGGAATTATACAATGTTCACGAAGGCGATACGGTCACAATAGTGGAATCATTTTCGAAACCGAAAGCACAAAAAACGGAGGAGAACTCCTTTGTTTATTATATTCCGCCGTACAGACTAATACAGAATGGATGTGGGGAAGAAATTGACTCTGTATATTTAGAAATGGATTCCACGTTTCTTGTAACAAAAAATGATCTCCAACAAATAATCCAGTTTTATCCACTTCCTGCGAGTGGGTATAATAAAATCGACAGGAAGATCATCGTTACCCGTAATTCAATATCTGATACAATTCGATTTTCTAATACATATTTCATGTCTTCCCGATCGCTGCAATCGCCTCTAACATTTGAAGAAATTGCTGGCACTATGCGCTATATAATGCGTGAAGCAGAGTACGATTCAATCGTTGGTTTGGATGCTGAAAACGGCATTAAACGTATCAATCGATTTTGGGAAACTCATGGAGGAGCAGAGCGGAGAACAGAGTTCGAGCGAAGAATACGGGAAGCAAATGGACTATTTACCGAATGTACAAATGGGGCAGAAACCCCAATGGGAATTGTGTTTATCATTTGCGGAACTCCTGATTTCATTGAGTGCAGAGGCGGGATGACGGAAACATGGTTCTATAATATTGGAGAAAGAGCTTTTCCCATACAATTCCGACGGGAGAATGAAAACATCGCATATTATACACTTCTCCCATTTTCGGTGAATGACTCTTTGTGGCAATATTTTATCGATCGCTGGAGAAGATAATAGTGAAGTTCAAAAAAATATTGTTGACACGGATGAAGTACATCGGCGATGTTGTTCTAACAACTCCGATCATTCGAACATTGCGCGAAGCATACCCTGAAACGTATATTTCATATCTTGGTGATGCAAAGGCAGTTTCATTACTACAAAACAATCCATTTCTGGATGAGATTATTCCATTTGATTTCTCAAAGGATTCTCTTCCGTATCAGCTGAAGATGTATGCGTTGATGTACTCCAAAGGTTTCGATCTGACCATCGATCTTTACAGTAATCCTCGAAGCGCATTAATGACGTTTGCTACCCGGGCAACGATGCGCATCGGTGGAGATTCGAAAAGTCGAGGAAAATTTTACACGCATCGAATAAGCGATGATGGTCTGTTGAAGTCAGCGATCGATTATCATTATATGTCGCTTAAACCGCTTGGGATTGTTCCAAAACATTATAAGACGGAAATATTTTTAACGGTTGAAGAGAGATCTGACGCAAAACGGTTATTGCAATCGATTGGTGTTGACGTATTAAAAAAAATTGTGGCAATTCACCCCGGTGCAACATGGCCAAACAAGATTTGGTTAAAAGAACACTTTGCCGGTCTGATTAAAAATATAATAGAAAAAACCGATTGCGAGATTATTTTGAGCCCGGGCCCCCATGATTCGGAACTAATGAATTATCTTAAGAATCAGTACACTTCTCGCGTGACAATCCTTCCAATGCTTCCGGTGAGAGAATTGGCTTCAGTATTATCGCAATCAACCGTTTTTGTCTCGAATGATTGTGGTCCGATGCATATTGGTGTTGCAGTTGGTACAAAAACAATTGGAATTTTTGGACCGGAACCGATTGAAATATGGTTCCCATACGATAGGAATGAAGGCCATTTACCGATGTTTAAGAAATTATTCTGCTCGCCTTGCAGGACAACAAGCTGTTTCAGAGAAGGAAATGAAACAATGGAGTGTATGAAGTTGATCACTGTTGAAGAAGTATTCAAAGCGGTTAGAGAGCGATTGTAGATGGCTTATCCCAAAAAGAATAATACCGAAATATCTCCTGAAACGATTCGAGCAATATTGGATCGCATCATTTATTATAATAATGAAAATGCATATTTGATTGCTTCATTTGATGGGGGAGGAAAAAATTTTACTGCAGTCGGCTATCTTCACGATCCGAGAGATGGGGAAGAATACTCTCTTTCCGGCAGTTGGGCAACACACACGAAATACGGGAGACAATTTACCATCAATTCGTATGAAACTCATTTGCCAAGTTCTGAAGTTGGGATTGAGCAATATCTTTCCTCCGGTTTGATAAAAGGAATCGGTCCATCATTGGCCGAACGAATTGTCGAAATGTTTGGAAAAAATACTCTGGATGTTTTGAATCATCATCCCGAACAATTAATGAAAGTGGAGGGTATTGGCCGAAAAAAATATGCGGCAATTTCCGGAGCGCTCGCGGGAATGAAAGAGATGCAGGAGACACTCGTATTTTTAAAATCTCATGGAATTACAACAGGTGTTGCCATCCGGTTATACAAAACATACGGAAAGGTCGTTTCTGAAATATTAAAAACGAATCCGTATCAAATCATCGACGATGTTGTCGGAATCGGATTTCAAACTGCCGATACAATTGCAATGAAAATGGGTGTTCAGGAGGAATGTATTTATCGTTTGACTGCAGGTGTTCGTTTTGTTCTGGATGATGCGTGCAGATCAGGCGGACACTGTTTTCTGCCGAAAGAGGAATTGACAGAACGTTCCGCTGCATTATTGAAAGTTGATGAAGCAAAGGTTGAGCGCGCAGTTCTTTCAGCAATTGAAACGGGATATCTTATCAGCGAAGGGGATGCTGTGTCCCCATTAAAATTATTTGAAGCCGAATTGTATTCTGCAAAAAAAATATCGCAGCTATTACATAAAGGAGAACGACCGCTCGATAAAAACAAATTATATAAAGCGTTAGATCATATTGAACAACGACATCACATTGAATTTGATGAGAAACAACGGCTTGCTGTTGTCAGTGCCGTATTAAATCCGATCACAATACTAACCGGCGGTCCCGGCACCGGAAAAACTCTCAGCGTGAATGGAATGATAGAACTTGCCGATGAACTTGGGATGCAGTATGTTCTTTGCGCACCGACGGGAAGGGCTGCGAAACGTCTTTCAGAAGTAAGTGAACGGGAAGCAAAAACGATTCACCGTTTGTTGGAATTCGATCCAAACAGCGGTCAGTTCCGCCGAAATGATAATGATCCGATCGAAGCAGATATTGTCATTGTTGATGAAGTATCAATGGTTGATACACAATTATTTGCGTCGTTGCTTGCAGCGATCAAACCCGAAGCACAGCTTGTTCTTGTTGGAGATGTCGATCAGTTACCGTCAGTAGGACCCGGTCAAGTTTTGCGGGATCTGATAGATTCGAAATCTCTTTCAACGATTCGATTGGATACGATTTTCCGTCAGTCTGAACGAAGTTCTATTATTTCAAATTCACATAAGATCAATCACGGCGGTGAACCTGAATTTGCAGATGATTTCCAGTTTATTGACGCAGAAACTCCGGAACAGATACAGAATCATATCATAGGGTTATGTTCAACAGTTCTTCCTCAGAATTATCAGTACGATCCATTTACAGATATTCAAGTTCTTTCACCAATGAACAACACCCCAAGCGGAGTGAAAGAATTGAATAAAAAATTACAACAGATCTTAAATGGACGATCTTCAATATGCTGGCAGGGAAACGAACGGAAATTTCTTCATAATGATAAAGTGATGCAGATTCGAAATAACTATGAAAAAGAGGTTTACAACGGAGATATCGGAAAGGTTATAGGAGTTGATAAAGAGGATGGGAAACTATACGTAAATTTTTATGGGAAAGATGTTGAATATTCTTTCAATGATCTTGACGAACTGGTTCTTTCGTATGCAACAACGATCCACAAAAGTCAGGGAAATGAGTTTAATGCTGTTGTCATTCCTTTGTCGATGTCTCATTTTATTATGCTGCAGAGAAATTTGATTTATACTGCAATCACAAGAGCAAAACAACGGCTTTTTCTTGTAGGACAACGAAAAGCCCTAGCAATAGCAATAAATAATGCCAATACGCGTCAACGAAACACACAAATGATGAAAAGGTTACAGTCATTACTGTAGGTATAGGGTTTCATTATTTCATAGCATCTTGGTAATAGTTCCATAACAAAGCAATCTTATCTTTGTATCAAAAAAAGGAGTTGTTATGGAACACAAAGAACTTGTTTATTTCGCGTTAGCCTGCTTATTCTTATTTGTTACAGTATGGGATTCACGACGCTCGAACCGATCACTTTAATTCAATCTCTGCGGAGATTCCGTTTACTCAACCTACGGTATAACCTGTAGTCCGGAGCTTTTTTCTTTCCTCCTATTCTATTCCTGCCTATATTTACCCGTTATTCATTACTTCCTATTGAGGTATCTATGGAGCGTCTCTTTTCGCCTTGGCGATCAAAATACATTTCAACATTTAAAAATGAAAAACCCCGTAAAGGGGAATCATTGTTCTCTCGAATATTAAGGGAGAAAAAAGATGATAAAAATTTCATCATTGTTCGAAATAGTTATTGTTTTGTGATGATGAATCTTTATCCGTATAACAGCGGTCATTTAATGATTGTTCCGTATCAGCAAACATCAGAGATGAGTGACCTTTCGGCCGAAGAATTATCTGAAATTATGGAAACCACCTCTCAAATGATTGGCATACTCAAGAAAGTATTGAAACCTCACGGATTCAACTTTGGAGCAAATCTTGGCCGGGCAGCCGGTGCGGGAGTTGATGACCATATCCATTTTCATATTGTTCCGCGATGGAACGGTGACACTAATTTTATGCCGACTCTGGGTGATGTTAAAGTCGTTTCAGAAGATATGAGAGAAACATATAAGAAGATCAAGAACAAAATCAAATCCAAAAAATCAAAAAGAAAATAATGAAAATAATTCTTTTTTATCTGATCGTTTTTTCATTTATCCTTACGGCTCAACAATCGCACGTTGAAATAGCGGAACAAATTAAGAACAAAGGTCTGGAAGAGTTATCGGCTTTTGAAATGCTTAAGGATTTAACGGGCAATGTCGGACATCGGTTGAGTGGTTCAAAAAATTATGAGAAGGCTGTATTGTGGGGAGAGCAAATGCTGAAGAATGCCGGAGCGGATTCAGTTTGGTTAGAACCTGTGATGATCACTCATTGGGTGAGAGGTGAAGAAAAAGCTTCCCTAAAGCTTGTTAACAAAAAGAAGATTGACTTATCTATTTGTGCATTGGGCGGCAGTATAGGAACTCCAAAGGGTGGAATTTGTGCCGATGTTATTGAAGTGAAATCATTTGAAGAAGTTAAGCAGCTCGGTGATAAAGCAAAAGGAAAAATTCTGTTTTATAATCGCCCTTTTGATAGAACAAATGTGAACCCATTCCATGCCTATGGAGGTGCTGTAAATCAACGGACCAGCGGTGCGATTGAGGCGGCTAAAGTCGGTGCAGTAGCTGTTCTAGTGCGTTCGATTACTCCAGCTTTGGATGATGAACCTCATACTGGGATGATGCGTTATGTCGACTCCATTCCTCACATACCTGCGGCGGCAATTAGCACGATAGATGCTGAGCTATTAAGTAAAGAATTAAAAAAAGGAAATGTCGTTTCAATAAATATCATTCTCAGCTGTAAAACGTTACCTGATGTTCCTTCCTACAATGTTATAGGAGAAATAAGAGGAACTGAAAAACCCGAAGAAATAGTTTTGGTGGGAGGACATTTGGATAGTTGGGACAAAGGAACTGGTGCCCATGATGATGGAAGCGGGATTGTTCAGAGCATAGAGGTGATTCGATTGATAAAAAGTGTGAATGTAAAACCAAAACGAACTATCCGTGCAGTTCTCTATGCGAATGAAGAGAATGGACTCAAAGGAGGATATGCATATGCAGCGAGAGAAAATAACAAAAAGGAAAAGCATATCGCTGCTATTGAAAGTGATGCCGGTGGAACTTCTCCAAGAGGATTTGGAGTGGAAACAGATTCACTTAAATTTGAAAATATAAGTTCTTACTCATCACTTTTAGAAATTGTTGATGCTGGAAAAATTCGTAAAGGGGGTGGTGGGGTAGATATCAGCACATTAGAACAATTCGGAACAATATTAATCGGACTTAGTCCAGACCCACAGCGATATTTTGACTACCATCATTCACACAATGACACGATTGATAAGGTGCACCCACGAGAACTGGAGTTGGGAGCGATTGCAATAGCAATTCTTGCTTGGGCTATTTCTCAAGACGGCATATAGTTTTTTCTGATTTATGTAGAAAATGGCGACTTTATGTCGTCATTTTTATTTTAAAATCATTAAAAAATCCTTGACAATATATCACTAATTAGTTATATTTGAATTAGTAATAAAAACGAATAAGGTTATCAGTGAAAACAACAGAAAAATATGGAAAAAACGCTGATTTAGCCCTGTCAATGTGGGTTAAACTAGCAAGGGCAACCGATACACTAGCTAGTATCACTGCAAAGGACATCGATTCTTACGGGCTCACGGTTCCCCAATTTGGTGTGATTGAATCACTTGGACACTTGGGTCCGATGAAAATTGGTGAAATGTGCTCAAAAAAACTAATGAGCGGAGGAAATATTACTGTTGTGGTAGATAATCTTGAAAAACAGGGTTTAGTTGAAAGAACAAAGGATGAAACTGATCGTCGAGCATATGTTTTGAGATTGACTGCAAAAGGAAATGAGAAGTTTAAAGAGATGTTCCCCAAACACGCAATGTTTGTAGAAAATATTATTTCATCAACATTGACCGAAGTTGAACTAAATCAATTGTCGGTATTGTTAAAGAAACTAGGATTAGCTTTAAAACAAAAATTATAATTATGAAAATAACAACATACACTCACAATCAATCAATTAATAAATAAAGGGAACCCCACAATGAAAAAGATCCTTGTATTCGTACTAATGATAGCAGCAACAGTTACTGCTCAAAATAAATGGAAGATTGATAAATCACACAGCAACATCAATTTTTCTGTCTCACATCTCGTCGTTTCAGAAGTGACTGGTAAATTCAAAGAATTTTCTGGAACCGTTGAAAGTATGAAAGATGATTTTTCCGACATGAAGCTAGATATCGCAATCAGAGCTAACAGTGTTGATACTGATGAGCCAAAGCGCGATGGACATTTGAAAAGTCCGGATTTTTTCAATGCTGCAGTTGACAGTATCGTTACATTTAAAAGTACAAAAGTCGAAAAAAATGGTGAAGGAAAGTACAAAGTCATTGGTGATTTGACTATGCGTGGAATTACAAAACAAGTAGTTCTCGATGCATACCTAAAAGGAAAAACAAAAAACCCTTGGGGACAAACAGTTGCAATTTTTAAGTCAAACACGACGATCAATCGTACCGAATGGGGCTTGAAATGGAATAAAGGTCTTGAAGCAGGCGGATTACTTGTTGGAGAAAATGTCGATTTGACTTTCAATGTTGAATTTGTTCAAGGTTAATCATACATAAATAAAAAATGAATAGTCCCTGTGTTTCAAGAGCAGGGATTAATTATTTCGGTAAAAAGAAATTATTAACACATTGAGATGATACGGAGCAGATAATTATTCGTAGAACAAGAGTGAAAAGGAAATTAAGTCATTTTGAAGAATAATATTTTAGGGATTCATCACATTACAGCAATGGCGAGCGATGCTCAGCGTAACGTCGATTTTTATGTATCCGTGCTTGGATTGCGATTTGTAAAAAAATCGATCAATCAAGATGCACCGGATGTGTACCATTTATATTATGGGGATGAAGTGGGAAGTCCCGGAACGGCGATGACGTTCTTTCCATTCGGACGAGCGTCTCGCGGTACACGAGGGAATGGTGAGATATCGCGGGTTGGGTTTTCAGTCCCGACTACTTCAATGGATTTTTGGATCAGTCATCTTTCAAAAAAGGGAATTTCCTTCTCGGGTCCAGATCGAAAATATGAAAATGATATTATCACATTTCTCGATCCTGATGGAATGATGATCGAACTTGTCTTCAGTGATAAACAAATATTGAAATTTCCATGGAAACAAGGTCCAATTCCCGTTGAGCATGCAATCCGTAATTTTTTCGGAGTAACAATGAATCTTGCTTCGTTAGAAGCATCAGCGGTAGTTCTTAACGATATTCTTGGATCTAAAACCGTTTTGCATAATAGTAATAATCATCGTTTTCTAATTGGCGAGGGAAGTGATGAAGCCGCAATTGATATTATTGTGGACCCAAACATTCCATTTGCGCGTCAGTCCGCAGGTTCCGTTCATCATATTGCTTGGAGAGTGAAGGATTTTGCAGCTCATGAAGAATGGCGGCAGCATGTTGAACAAAACGGTCTATCTCCGACAGAAATTATCGATCGATTCTATTTCCATTCGATCTATTTTCGAGAGCCGGGAGGAGTTTTATATGAAATTGCAACTGATAACCCCGGATTTACTGTTGATGAAACGTTGGAAGAACTTGGCACACACTTAATGCTTCCTCCGTGGTATGAAATTCATCGGGAAAAGATTGAAGGAGCATTACCGCCAATTTCAATACCCTTATTGAGCAAAAATTTAACATGATCAGAGAATTGCATATAGAATCAAAAGGAATCGGTCCGCATCATGCATCTAAAATATTGATGGAGGGTGTAAATCTTGAAAAAGCCAAGGCTTTAATGATCATGATTCACGGCCGGGGTGCTACGGCAGTAAGCATTTTAGACCTTGCTCAATATTTCATTGCAGATGATGTAACGTATATTGCTCCTCAGGCAAATGGAGGAACGTGGTATCCCTACAGTTTTTTAATGCCGATTGAACAAAATGAACCCGGAATTACTTCGGGACTGCAGAGAATTTCTGAAATTATCGATTTTGTGATTGCATCCGGAATTCCTGTACAAAAGATCATGCTTTTAGGCTTTTCTCAAGGAGCGTGTTTGTCATTGGAATGGATTGCAAGAAACTCTAAGAAAATTGGTGCAGTTTTTGGACTCAGCGGTGGCTTAATTGGACCAAATGGAACACTGCAAAATTATTCGGGCACTTTGGAGAACACTTCGGTGTTTTTAGGATGCAGTGATGTTGATTTTCATATTCCAAAAGAACGAGTCATTGAAAGTGCAGAGGTATTCAAAAAATTGCAAGCATCAGTGATGCTCAAATTGTATACAAATATGGCTCACACAGTCAATGATGATGAAATTGATCAAATCAATTCCATGATGAGAATTGTATTGAAAAAATAATATATTACTTTAAAGTCAATGGTAGTATTTGAACTACATAAACAATTGGAGCATTCATGATAACATTTATGGTTGAAGTACGTCTGCCATTTGATCCGCCGCAGGAATTTTTTGCGCTTATTCCATCGCAGCGGACAATGGTGGTTGAACTTTTGACAAAGAGAAAATTTTTAAGTTATACACTTGCCGCTGACCGGTCCAAAGTATGGATCGTGATGGTGGCAGAATCAGAAGTTGATGCGCGTGAATTGCTCGAAAAACAGCCAATGGATCAATATTTCAGTTATACATTCACAGAACTAATGTTTCACGATATGGCGGGAGCGATGTTCCCGGCGGTTTCTTTGAACTAAACTGCATGACCCGGAAAGAGTTTTTGACTTTGGCAGCGGTTTTACCATTTGCAGGAAGTAGTATGAATCTTTATGAATATAAAAATGTCATTGATGATATTGGCAAGACTGAAAGAATGCCGTTACTATTTATTGGTCATGGTAATCCTATGAATGCAATAGAAGACAATAAGTTCAGTAACACATGGAAAGAATATGGCAGAACGCTTCCGAAGCCGACGGCAATTCTTTCTGTTTCGGCACATTGGCTTACAAGAGGAACAAAAGTAACTGCAATGGAAAAACCAAAAACGATTCATGATTTTGGAGGTTTTCCTGAAAAACTATTTGCGCAGCAATACCCGGCACCCGGAACTGCGAAGTTTGCAAAAGAGACTCAATTGCTTGTTGCTAAGCCGCACATTTTATTGGATGATGACTGGGGATTCGATCACGGAACGTGGAGTGTATTGATGCAGATGTTTCCGAAAGCAGATATTCCGGTTTTTCAACTTAGTATCGACTATAACCAATCAATGCAGTATCATTATGAAATTGCTAAACAGTTACAGGTTCTCCGTGAAAGAGGAGTTTTAATTATCGGAAGCGGAAATATCGTCCATAATTTGCAAGCAGTGACTTTTAATAGTAATAAACCATACAACTGGGCATTGGAATTTGATTCTACCATCTCAAAATGGATTGAATCGGGAAACCACCAAGCAATTCTCGATTTTCAAAAATTAGGAACATTGGCAAAATCAGCACATCCAACATATGATCATTTTTTACCGTTGTTGTATGTTCTTGGATTCCAAAATAAAAAAGATATCCCAACATTTTTCAACAATGATTTTGATATGAGTTCAGTTTCGATGAGATCAGTTATTTACCAATAATTTATTAAACTGAAGAAATATTATGAAGCCAGCGTATGCTGGCTATTTTATTTTAAAGAATCTAATGAACGTTGCCTGCCAACTTCCAAATAATGTTATCGTGATGACCGAAAGGATAATTTATTTGGTGGATAGATTTCTCTTTTCACTGTTACGATGAATGAAGACATATAGGAATTATAAATAATGTGAATGCCTAAAAATGGACAATAAAAGAATTATTAGTCCTATTTTGGTGTAATAATAGCTAATTTCTAGTCATTTATGCAAAAACACTCATTGAAATCAGCCTAAATTTGTTGTAATTTGAAATTACAAATCAAAACCGATGACAATCACACTAGAAACATACAAACAAGTCTTTAATCTACTACAAGATTTTGCATTTCTAGTAGACGTCTCTGCAGATATTCTTGACGAAAATTCAAAAGTAAAAAATCGAAATTTCTCTCATTCAAATCTAGCAAACTGTTTTGCTGTTGGAAGTAAGGATCTATTTAAAAGTTCATTTCGTAGCCAAGCAGTTATTTTTAGAACCGATTTCTATATAACAGCGAAAGAATATTTTTTCGCTGAACTGAATGTAATACCTTTGATTTCTGAACCAGAAGCCATTTATCTTGTGATTGTTAAAGATATTACTGTCCAACATGAAAAAGAGTTGGAACTGCTTCGTTTCTCTGAGGTTATCCATCAAACAGCGAATCCTATTCAGATCACAAATCCAGAAGGGAAAATCATCTATGCCAATCCCGCATATGTAAACATTAGTGGATATACACGGGAGGAATTGATCGGAAATAATCCAAGCGTGCTGAATAGTGGTAAACATGGAAAAGAATTTTGGAAAAAAGTTTGGGTAAAGATCCTTGCAGGACAGCAATGGGTAGGTCAGATACAAAATAAACGAAAGTCTGGAGAATTATTTCATACTGAATTGGTTATTTCTCCAATTGTTGATGAACAAAAAAAAGTAATAGGATTTTTGGGAGCACATAGAGATATTACGGAACAAAAAATCCTTGAACGTCAAGTTGTGCGTTCTCAAAAAATGGAAACATTTGGCACTCTAGCGGCTGGCATTGCGCATGAAGTTGGCAATCCTTTAACTTCAATTTCCTCTCTCGTTCAGTTGGTGCAAAGACAATCAAGTGATGATTTTGTTCAAGAGAAACTTGAATTAGCGAAGAATCAGATCAACCGTATATCAAAAATTCTGCGCGAATTGGTTGATTTTTCCAGGCCCTCGACCCATGATATTAAGGATGTTAGCGTCAATTTGATCATCCGGGAAGCACTTAATATCGTTCAGTACGGAAAAAAATCCCGCGCTACGATTTTTGATGTTGCCCTTGAAGAGAATCTTGCAATGATTCACGCAGTACCGGATCAGTTGCTGCAAGTATATTTGAATATTCTCATGAATGCCGTTGATGCATGCGAAGGAAAGCAGGGACATATCTTTGTTTCGAGCGCATTGCGAGGAGAATGTGTCGAAGCTGTATTCAAAGACAACGGTTCTGGAATATCTGAAAAAAACATTGGGAAATTATTTGATCCCTTCTTTACAACAAAAGAAGTCGGTAAAGGGACAGGTCTTGGACTTTGGGTAAGTATGGGTATTGTTAGAAATTTTGGCGGTGATATTTTTGTGGAGAGCGAAGAGGGAAAAAGCACAACGTTTACAGTACGACTACCGGTTAAGGGAGCATAAATGAAAAAAAAGATTTTGGTTGTTGATGACGAAGAGATCATTCGTGATTCTATTAGTTTTGTTCTTGAGAAAGAAGGATACTTTGTCCGTAAAGCGGAGAATGGTGCAGTTGCCCTTAAAATACTGAACGAGGGTCCTTTCGACTTGGTGATCACCGATATTGAAATGCCGGAACTGCGTGGCCCGGAATTATTAGAAAAAATATCGGAACGCTTCCCTCAAACGTTTGTCATCATCATTACTGCATATGCTTCAGTTGAAACTGCTATTGCTGCAATCCGAAAGGGGGCGTATGATTACCTTCTAAAGCCGATTGAATTTGACGATCTGATTTATCGCATTAAAAAATTATTTGATTATAAAGAGCTTGTTCTTGAAAACACTCTGCTTCGTCAGGAAGTAAATAGGAAGTTCGATTTTTCATCCATCATCGGACAAAGCGAAGCGATGAAAAAAATATTTGCTGATATTCAAAAGGTAGCCCCGACAGAAGGGACAGTGTTGATTACCGGAAAGAGCGGAACGGGAAAAGAACTTGTTGCGCGGGCTATTCACACGCACAGTCGGAGGAATCATAAACGATTTATGGCAATTAATTGCGGAGCTATTGTAGAGACATTGTTCGAAAGTGAATTGTTCGGCCATAAAAAGGGTTCTTTTACCGGCGCAACCAATGACAAAGATGGAGTTTTAAAAGCAGCTGAAGGGGGAACATTGTTATTGGATGAAATTAGCGAGATGCCCCTTCATCTTCAACCAAAACTATTACGTGCATTAGAACAGAGAGAAATCACACCAGTAGGGAGTAATGATACGATCAATGTGAATGTTCGAATTATCGCTGCTACCAATAGAAATCTTAAAGATGAGATCGCAAAGGGAAAATTTCGAGAAGATCTTTTTTATAGACTTAATGTGGTTGAAATTCATCTTCCGGAATTGAGTGAACGATCAGAAGATATTCCATTATTAGTGAATTCATTTATCACAAAATTCCGCAGTGAAATGGGAAAACCGATCAAAGGTATCTCCAATCAAGCGATGAGCGCGCTAGTGAATCACCAGTGGAAAGGACAGATTCGTGAGCTGCAAAATAACGTAGAGCGTGCGATGATTTTTTGTGAGGCAGAATTAATTGATGTTCAGCATCTGCCGGAAGAGTTGCAAGCGAGTGCTCAACTTTCGATAATAGACTATTCATCCCAATCATTAAAAGATGCCGTACATATGTTTGAACGCCGATATATAGAACAAAAATTAAAACACCACAATGGAGATAAAGATAAAGTTGCAAAAGATTTAGGACTTAGTTTATCGACTTTGTACCGAAAATTTGAAGAACTAGGGATTCCGTTGAAATAATAGTGTACCTATTCCTACGTTAGTAGGATGCGCATAGAATGTCACGAGAAGAAATGTAAAAACAATATTTATTCACTGTTTTCAAAGAGGCGATAATGGAAATTCCGGGATACGTAAAAAATGAACGATTAAAACAATGGGTTAAAGAAATTGTTGCTCTCACTAAACCAGATTCTGTTTATTGGTGTGATGGTTCTGAAAAAGAATACAATGAATTATGCGACTTGATGGTTAAAAGTGGTACGTTTAAGAAACTTAATGCAGAAAAACGTCCAAACAGTTATCTTGCAATTTCAGATCCTTCTGATGTTGCGCGAGTTGAGGATAGAACATTTATTTGCAGTAAACGCCGTGCTGATGCAGGTCCAACGAACAATTGGGTAGATCCCAAAGAGATGAAATCCACATTGAATAAATTGTTTAATGGTTGTATGCGTGGTCGAACAATGTATATCATTCCGTTCAGCATGGGGCCTCTTGGCTCAAAGATTGCTCACATTGGTGTTGAGATATCTGATTCACCGTATGTTGTTACAAACATGCGGATCATGACACGAATGGGAAAAGCCGTGTATGATGTTCTCGGTGAGCATGGAGAATTTGTTCCTTGTATACATTCTGTTGGTATGCCATTGCATGAAGGGCAAAAGGATGTTGCATGGCCATGTAATAAGGAACAAAAATATATTGTCCATTTTCCGGAAGAAAGAAGTATATGGTCATTCGGCAGCGGATACGGCGGAAACGCATTGCTCGGGAAAAAATGTTTTGCTTTACGAATTGCATCATCAATGGCCCGTGATGAAGGATGGCTAGCAGAACATATGCTAATTCTTGGAGTTGAAAGCCCAGTAGGAGAAAAAACATATGTTGCGGCAGCATTCCCAAGCGCATGCGGGAAAACCAATTTTGCAATGTTGATTCCTCCAAAATCTTTTGCGGGGTGGAAAATAACAACGGTTGGTGATGATATTGCGTGGATCAAACCTGGTCACGACGGAAGATTATATGCAATAAATCCTGAAGCCGGATATTTTGGAGTTGCTCCGGGAACATCAGAGAAAACGAATCAGAATGCGATGGCGGCAATAACAAAGAATACCATCTTCACTAATGTTGCTTTAACAGAAGATGGCGATGTATGGTGGGAAGGAATGACAAAAACCCCTCCTGCAAAACTGACTGACTGGCAGGGAAATCCATGGACTCCACATAACGGGAAAAAGGCAGCACACCCGAATGCTCGATTTACCGCTCCTGCAAATCAATGTCCTTCAATCGATAAGGAATGGGAGAATCCAGAAGGTGTTCCGATCAGTGCATTTATTTTTGGCGGTAGACGTAGTACAACAATTCCTTTGATTACTCAGGCTATCAATTGGAATTTCGGCGTTTATATGGCTGCAACGATGGGATCTGAAACAACAGCAGCAGCGGCAGGAGCCATTGGTGAAGTTCGTCGTGATCCATTTGCTATGCTTCCATTCTGTGGATATCATATGGCGGATTATTTCAATCATTGGCTTCAAATTGGAAGAGAAGTGTATAACCCACCCCGCATTTTTAATGTAAACTGGTTTAGGAAAGATGCTGATGGAAATTTTTTATGGCCTGGTTTCGGCGACAATATGCGTGTGCTTAAGTGGGTAGTTGAGAGGGTCCATGGACAAGCATTTGCAATTGAAAGCCCCATCGGGTGGATGCCGCGGTATGAGGATATGGATTTTACCGGCTGGCATGATATATCTCAGGAACAATTTTATGAATTGATGGCAGTTGATAAGGAGCTATGGAAAAAAGAAATCCTTTCCCACGAAGAACTATTCATTAAATTGTATGACAGATTACCAAAAGAATTCATGTTGATGCGTGATATGCTGCTTTCCCAACTTTGGCGTTCATCCGAAAAGTGGGAAATGGCACCGGAATATTAATTACTGCTTTCTCTGTCCCGCTTCGGCGGGACTTTTTTTTCTCCCATGAATAAGAAACAAAGTTCAGATTTCCCACCTTTGGAATAGAAATCCTTTAAAACTACTAAAAATAACAATGTTTTAACAAAATCATTCGGTACACTCTTTGCATTTTACAACAAATGAAGAGAAGCTGAAATGATTGGTGAAGCTGTCAATCTAGTTACTATTTCGCTTGAAAGATCTTAGTCTAAAAATGCAAGAATAGTACCCGATATTTATATGGAGAAGTCAGCATCATTACAAAAAGACTTGGAAGACTTTTGTTGATCAACGTTGCGCTGGCTGCAGAAATTGTTTTTTACATATTCTTACAAAAAATTATTTATCAGTCGATGGTAAACGGATGTTCTGTTCTTCGGTAACCACTGAGCGAAGAAGAAATGGTGCAGTTAAAAATAGCGATATTTCAATGTTCATACAATTTATTATACGGTAATACAGACCTATTAGAAGAAAGAATGGATTGACAAATGCTTTCATCTGAAATCGATCAAGGACATTCAATATCATTCCAGCATACATTCAATTCTCCTAAAACAGAATTGATTAGTATTGAAGATGCGTCACGATTGATTCATTCAGGCGATAACGTTTATGTGAGCGGTAATGCTGCATCACCAAAATCTTTTTTAACGACTCTTGCAAAAAGAAAAAATGAATTGGAAGATGTATCGGTCTATCATTTGTTGTTGATGGGTAAAGATCCGTTTGACGAAGATACGAACCATAAAAATCTTCGGCATGTTTCATTCTTTGTCGGAGCAGCGGATAGAAAAGCAATTCAATCTCATAAGGCAGATTATATACCGGTTTTTTTGAGTGAAATACCATCTCTTTTTTTTAAAGAAATTATTCCACTGGATGTTGCGTATATAATGGTCTCACCGCCAAACGAAGATGGATTTGTCAGTCTTGGTGTGGAATGTGCCGCCTCGAAAGCAGCCATTGAAAAGGGAAAAGTGGTTATTGCTCAGGTCAATCAAAAAATGCCGTTTACATATGGTGAATCATTGGTTCCAATCTCAAAAATTCACTACATCGTGGAACATAATGAATCACTGTGCGAATTGGAAAAACCTGAGATTGGTGAGATAGAACAAAAGATTGCTCAGATAATATCACCGCTTATTGAAGATGGTTCAACGTTACAGCTTGGGATTGGTGGAATACCAAATGCAATTATGAGCGCATTGGATGGTAAAAACGATCTTGGTGTCCATACAGAAATGTTCTCCGATGGTTTGATGGAGATGATTCAAAAAGGAGTGATTACCAATAAACGAAAAACAGTTCATCCGGGTCTATCCATTGCAACATTTATTCTTGGCTCAAAAGAACTGTATGAATTTGTCAATCACAATAAAGAGATAAAACTTTTGCCTACTGATGATACAAACAACCCATTTTTGATCTCACAGAACGATAAAATGGTTTCGATCAACTCAGCTATCGAAATTGATCTTAGTGGTCAAGTCTGTTCCGATTCAATTGGGACACAAATCTATAGTGGGTTTGGGGGTCAGTTAGACTTTGTCCGAGGAGCTTCAGCATCCAAAGGGGGAAAAGCAATTATCGCTCTTCCATCAATGACGAAGAACGGAAAGTATTCACGAATTGTTCCGACCTTAAAACAAGGTGCCGGAGTGGTTACTACGCGTGCTGACATTCATTATGTGGCAACCGAGTACGGTATTGTTTCACTCAAAGGGAAAACACTCCGTCAACGTGCTGAATTACTCATTGCAATTGCACATCCAAATGTGAGGCACGAATTGGAAGAATGGTTCCAAAAATCAAATCAATCATATCAATCAAAGGAAAAAATGTAATGCCTTCAGCTGAAACAAAACTTTCGATGATGATTGAAGAGCAAAAAGCAATCGAGGATCTGTCATACGAAGTTGAAAAAGTACTTCATTATTATGAAGAACATCCCCAATATCCTTTGGACTACAAGAAACTTCGCGAACGCATTCAGGAAGTGAATATGCGATTTTCAAAATTACGTGAGCAAATGCAAAGATTCGATATACAACACAAGAAAGAGCATTCTAAAGAAGAGTAGTACATGATAGAAATTAAAAAAATTCTCGTTACAACTGATTTGTCTACGGCATCACATTCAGCAATACAATATGCCGTGTGGTTGGCCGAAAAGGAGAATGCAGCAGTAACATTATTCTATTGTGTGGATAACTTGCCTACTGTTGCTTACCATACCGTAGACCTGACGTTTGATAAATTTAGAAGTGAGATTCTTCAATATGAAGAACAACGATTACATGAATATGTTAAAAATATTAAAGAATCATTTGCCAAAAAATTGAATATTGTTATCACCGAAGGGAATGCCGCACAAACAATTGTCCAATATGCTAAAGTTGAAAAAATAGACATTATTATCATGAATACCCATGGACGTACTGGTATTCAACATATACTGCTTGGAAGTGTGGCAGAACGGGTTGTTCGAACGGCTGAATGTCCCGTTTTGACAGTCAAATCTGTCTTTAATGTAAAAACATTGAATAAGAAAAATTCAAAGAAAAAAAATCTCTCACCTAAAAAGTATTGAAACACAACATTCCGCTCAATAAATTCCTGTAAGAGACATTAGTAAATGCCTGCCTCTGAACATTGTGGTATTATCTGAAAATCCATTAAAAGTTCTCATAAGACAGTTTTTATTTAAATTTGTAGAATCTTGTTTTTTTCATTCAAAAAAACAGTGTTCCATAATTCTTACTAACATTATCACAAAGTCTTCGATTTTCAATCAGTGTTGATTTAGCGTTATATCTTAAGTTTTTATTCATGTAATAAGGACTTTCCTAAATACCCTATGATTTCATTTGTAAAAAACCAAATTGATTAAATATGACTCATGCTAAAGGGTTTCAATCCACCATCTGATAAAAATTTTTGGAAAAACAACAATTCAAATGTCAATTATTGGATAAATATTGAATTTCATTCAATAAATGAGACTTTTACTATTACCGTTTTATCTTTTGAAGCTCTCATTCATTTTTTGAAGTTTATTGTTTTTAGCGTGATAATAATATATATTTCTTCTTATTCTTTAATCATGGTTGCCAAAAACGTTCAAAATATTAAGGAAAACATAGGAAAAATCTGTCTCGAGATTGGTAGAAATGCTGTTGATATTAAATTGATTGCCGTTAGTAAGACATTTCCGATTGAAAAGGTTTCAGAAGCACTGGAAACAGGTATAATGGATTTCGGTGAAAATTATGTCCAGGAATTGATCAATAAAAGAAATATTCTGTCTAAAAAAAAAATTAATTGGCATTTTATTGGTCATTTGCAAACAAACAAAGTAAAACAAATTGCTGATTGGATTCATTTGATTCATTCAGTTGATAGCGAAAATGTAGCTGCTGAAATTCAAAAACGTGCTGAAAAAGCAAAGCGAACAATTGATGTTCTGGTTGAAGTAAATACTTCTGAAGAAGCAACAAAGTTTGGTGTAAAACCTACGAAAGCAATGGAATTATTAAAATTCGTAAGTCAATTTCCGAATATTAATATTAATGGCTTGATGACAATTGGTCCTTTTACTGAAGATAAAGATGCGTCGAGGGATTCATTTAGAATATTAAAATCTATCTTTGATGAAGCGAACAATGTAATATTTATAAAAAAACCTATGATTGAACTTTCCATGGGAATGACTCATGATTATGAAATTGCAATTGCCGAAGGCTCAACGATGATTAGAATTGGGACTGCAATTTTTGGTTCACGAACAATCAACATTAATTAGGAGGAAGCATGAAACTCACTCCACTCGATATAAAGAAACAAGAGTTCAAAAAAGTTCTTCGCGGATATGATTCCGTAGAAGTTGATGCTTTTTTGGACACTCTATCCGGGGAATTTGCCGATTTACAAAAACAGATCAAAGAGATGAGGGAGCAAGCAATCGAAAGTGAAGTGCAACTTCGTGATTTCAAACAAAAAGAACGAGATTTGCAACAAGTATTAATGCAGGCACAAGAGAATAGTTCACGGACGATCGAAAATGCTCGAAAAGAAGGCGAACTGATTATCCAGGAATCTGAATTGAAAGCGAGTCAGATCCTCGATCATGCTCGAATGGAAGTAATGAGGGCAAAAGAGGAAGTGACAAATCTGCGCGCAAAGAAAGAAACTCTTATTAGCAGATTGAAAGTTCTTTTGAACTCAGAGGTGGAACTTATCAAAGCACTTGAAGCGGATGAAGAAATGAATAGACGAGATCAAAGCCAGGGTACCGGCAGAGAACAATTCCTTATTGATGATGTATTAAAAAGATTATAATGTCAACACTCCGAGAACAAATACAAGAAGCATTAAATTTTCTTCGCACAAAGAATCAATCAAACCCACCTGTTGGTATCATTCTTGGTACCGGACTCGGTGGATTGGTCAAAGAGATCAAGATCGATACAGTAATTGATTATTCCGATATTCCTCACTTCCCTGTTTCCACGGTTGAATCACATAAAGGAAAGTTGATTTTTGGAACTCTTGGCGGGAAAAATATCGTCGCAATGCAGGGACGTTTTCATTTCTATGAAGGTTACACGATGCGTCAAGTTACATTTCCTGTTCGTGTAATGAAATTTTTAGGAGTAAAAACGCTGTTAATATCAAACGCAGCCGGAGGGATGAATCCGTTATTCGCTAAAGGCGATATAATGCTGATTGCCGATCATATAAATCTGTTGGGAGATAATCCTTTAATTGGACATAATGATGATGAACTTGGACCGCGGTTTCCAGATATGTCCGAACCATATTCAAAAGATCTGATCGCATTGGCAGAAAAAACTGCTCTTGATCTTAAGATACGCTTGCAAAAAGGGGTATTTGTTGCAGTCTCAGGTCCTAATTTAGAAACACGTGCCGAATATCGCTTCTTACGCGGTATTGGCGCTGATGTTGTAGGAATGTCTACAGTGCCTGAAGTTATTGTAGCAGTGCACCAGTCGATGCAAGTGCTTGGTTTTTCAATTATGACTGATGAATGTTTTCCTGATGCACTGAAACCTGTTTCATTACAAGAGGTAATTACAGTAGCAAATGAATCAGAACCAAAATTAACGGCAATTATGAAAGAAGTGGTAGCGAGATTATAAATGTTTAAAGAACTTACCGATAAAATAAACTATTCCGAAGTTGAAGAAGAAATATTAAAATTTTGGGAAGAGAATAAAGTTTTTGAAGAATCGGTTTCTTCAAGAAATGGAAAACCGCAATTCACTTTTTACGAGGGACCACCGACGGCAAATGGACGTCCGGGAATTCACCACGTAATGGCAAGAACATTGAAAGATGCAATTTGCCGGTTCAAAACAATGAGCGGTTTCCAAGTGCGGCGTAAGGCCGGCTGGGATACCCATGGTTTACCGGTTGAGATTGAAGTTGAAAAGCAGATTGGAATAAAGCATAAAGATGAAATTATTGATTTTGGAGTTGAAAAATTCAATAAAGCATGCCGCGAGTCTGTGTGGAAATATAAAGTTGACTGGGAAACAATGACACGTGAGATGGGATATTGGGTCGATCTCAATGATCCATATGTGACGTTCGAGAATAATTATATTGAATCCATATGGTGGGCGCTGAAACAATTCTACAGCAAGGATATGATCTATCGTGGATACAAGATCCAACCGTATTGTCCGCGATGTGAAACTCCGCTTTCATCTCATGAAGTTGCGCTCGGTTATAAGGATGTAAAAGATCCGAGTGTTTATATCAAAATGAAATTGAAAGATGAAATCAATTCCTATTTTCTTGTGTGGACGACAACGCCATGGACATTGATTTCCAATGTTGCGCTTGCAGTTCATCCTGACATTGAATATGTGAAAGTGGAATTGCTCTCAACCGAAGGAGAGGAGTCAAAACCAACCGGGGAGTTTTTAATTCTTGCAAAAGCGCGACTTGAGGTTCTAAAGGAAAAGTATACAATCGTTTCTGAGTTTAAAGGGAAACAGTTACTCGGAAAAGAATATGAACGACTTTTCAATTACCATCAAGTAAAAGAAAAAGGGTGGTACGTTGTTGAAGCAGATTTTGTCACGACTGATGATGGATCAGGTATTGTTCACATGGCTCCTGCATATGGTGAAGATGATTACCAGATCTGCCGAAAATTTAATCTGCCGACAATTCATCCTGTAAACAAATCCGGTGAGTTTGAAGATGCAGTGACGGATTTTAAAGGGAAATTTGTGAAAGATGCTGATGCCGATATCATTCACAATCTAAAAGTGCGCAATATTCTATATAAAAAAGAAGCATATCTTCACAGTTACCCGCATTGTTGGCGTTGTTCTTCTCCGCTGTTATATTATGCGCGTGATTCTTGGTATATCCGAACAACAGCCTATGCAAATCGGATGATTGAATTAAACAAACAGATCAATTGGATCCCGAAAGAAGTCGGTGAAGGTCGTTTTGGAAACTGGCTTGAAGAGAACAAAGACTGGGCATTGTCGCGTGATCGATATTGGGGAACACCGCTTCCTATTTGGGTTTCAGACGACATGAAAGAAATGAAATGCGTCGGGGGTTTTGAAGAATTGATCGGTGCAGAGTGGCTTGATGAAAATGGAAATCCAACGGGAAAGATCTTCGGAAGAGAAGATTTAAAAGCATTGGATCCGCATAAACCGACTGTTGACAAACTTGCATTTAAAACTGCAAATGGGAAATATCTGAAACGAACTCCGGAACTGATCGATGTCTGGTTCGATTCCGGTGCAATGCCGTTTGCTCAATGGCATTATCCGTTTGAAAACAAAGAAATTTTCAATAACGCATATCCTGCCGATTTTATTTCGGAAGGTATTGATCAAACGCGCGGATGGTTTTATACGCTGCACGCAATAGGTTCATTTTTATTTGATAAGCCGGCATCAAAGAATATTTTAGTCAACGAGTTGATTCTTGATAAGACCGGACAGAAAATGTCCAAGACAAAAGGAAACACCGTTGATCCGTTTACGCTTATTTCGAAATATGGTGCAGATGCGACACGGTGGTATCTTGTTTCACAATCTCCTGTGTGGCGAACAACACTGTTCGACGAAGAAGGAATCGGAGAGGTTCAAAGAAAATTCTTTAGCACATTGGTAAACACATATTCTTTCTTTGCATTATATGCAAATATTGACTCTTTTGATTTCAAGGAGCCTACCGTTCCTATTGTTGAACGGTCTGAAATAGATCGGTGGATCATTTCGTCATTGAATACATTGGTAAGAGATTATACACAGTATATGAACGAATATGATCTTACAAAAGCATCGCGAGCTATTACTGATTTTACGCTGGATAATCTTTCAAATTGGTATGTCAGACGAAATCGCCGCCGTTTCTGGAAAAGCGAGAAAGGAAAAGACAAAACATCAGCATATCAGACACTCTATGAATGTCTCGATACAATCGTAAAATTGGCTGCACCCATTGCTCCATTCTTATCTGATGAGATGTATCGCAATTTGAATAATGCAACAAAAAAAGAAGATTTCACTTCCGTTCATTTATCAATGTTGCCTGTCGTGAACGGAACGGCAATCGATACGGAACTTGAATTGAGAATGGATCGTGCGATAAGGATCGTGGGTTTGGTCCGTGCAATGCGGATGAAATCGAATTTAAAAGTTCGTCAACCGCTGAAGAAAATTCTTATTCCGGTAAAAGATCAGGCAGAGTATTTATTGTTGAAATCGATCGAGGGAATTATTCTTGATGAGATCAATGTGAAGGAAGTTGATGCGAAAATCGATCAGGATATTATTAAATATAAGATTAAAGCGAATTTCCGTGTATTGGGTCAAAAATATGGTAAATCTACAGCAAAAGTAGCCGATAGCATTAAAAAATTCACGCCCGAGCAAATTGCGATTGTCAATACCGTAGGAGAAATTGAAATTATTGTTGAAGATAAACCTGTGACCATTCTGTTAGAAGATGTGGAAATCATTGCAGAAGAAATCAAAGGATGGATGGTTGAATCGGATGGAAAGATCACCGTAGCGCTTGATACTGAGATAACGCCCGAGCTTCGTATTGAAGGATTCGCCCGTGAATTTGTCAGCCGAATACAAAATCTTCGAAAAGATTCCGGATTAGAAGTCACAGATAGAATTTCAATTGCGTTCAGTTGCGGTGATCAATTGGCAGATGCACTGCTTCAATCTTCAGAATATATTAAGAATGAAACATTATCAGTTGAAATAACAAGAAAAGATCTCAATGGTTCTGCTGTTAACGAAGAAATTAACGGTGAGAAATGTGAAATCAGTATTACCAAAGTGTTGAACTAATTCATTGTCATTAATAAAAGGATTGCAATGGCGAAAAAGACCGCAGTAAAAGCGAAATCCAAACCAGTAAAAAAGGTATCGCGTCCCAAAGCCTCATCGTCGAAAACGAAAAAGGTTTTAGCTAAACCTGTAAAGAAAAAGGCGATAAAAGGATATAGTGCAAAGGATCTTGCATTCTTTAAGAAACTGATTCTTGAAAAACGAAAAGAGATCCTTGAGGAATTGACGATCTTAAAAGAGAGTATGATGGATGTTACCACCGGAGAATATGCGAGTGAGAACTCTACCTATTCGACCCATATGGAACAGGGTACTGATGCGATGGAACGAGAAAAAACGTTTCTATTCGCTTCACGTGAAGGAAAATTTCTGAACTATCTGGATGATGCGCTTCGCCGTATCGAAAAGGGGACGTATGGTATTTGTCTTGAGTGTATCGATACTCCAAAAGATCTTTGTAAAACATGTCCTCTGATCCCGAAAGCACGTCTTGAAGCGGTTCCTCACGCTCAATTGTGTGTGGAGTGCAAGAACTTAAAGAAGGGAATGATGTAGTCGTGAAAGTTCTTTTCGTAACAATCTTTATTGTGATAGCAGATCAGATCTCGAAGTTCATGATAAAGGGAATTGATATTCCATTCCTTGGAATCTCTTTTCAAGGAATGCCGTTAGGGAATTCAATTCCGGTGTTTGGAGATTTCCTCCGAATTACATTTATTGAAAATCCGGGAATGGCATTTGGAATTGAAGTTGTAGATGGAAAAATATTTCTCACAATGTTCTCAATTGCAGCAAGCATCGGGATATTGTTCTATTTGTATCTCATGCGATCAGAAAAACTATTGTTTCGTCTTTCTCTTGCGCTTATTCTTGGCGGAGCAATCGGTAATCTTATCGACAGAGTATTTTACGGAGTGATCTACGGTGAGTCTTCACTATTTCATGGTAAAGTGGTCGATTTTATCGATGCCGATTTTTTTAATATCGATTTTTTAGGGTTTCAGCTGTCTCGGTTTTGGGTGTTCAACATTGCCGATGCTTCCGTATCAATTGGTGTTTTATTGATGTTGTTTTTCCATCGATCATTTGTCGATCAAAAAGAACTCCCGGCTATTGAATCTAAATCATCAACCGAAGTGAACACTTCGATATAGATCGAGGTACATATTTGTGTTCAACTCCTTATTATGCCGAATTTAATTCGGCATAGTTATTTTATAGAATCTGTATTTCGTGAAGTGAGAAGGGAAAAATAATTGTCAAGAGCATGAAAAACCATTTTGAAATTCGCGTTCCACCCGGACAGGCAAAAGAGCGTCTGGATGTGTATTTAACTGCACATACCGAAAATGCCACAAGAAATAAAGTTCAGGAAGCGATTAAGAATGGTGAAGTTCAAGTGAATGGAAAAACAGTGAAACCAAGTTACATCGTTCTTGGAAACGATTGTATTGAAGTGAACTTGAATCGTCCTGATCCACCGGAAGTGAAAGCAGAAAATATCCCATTAGAGATCGTGTATGAAGATGACTATTTGCTGGTAGTGAATAAACCTGCGGGAATGGTGACGCATCCAGCATATAAGAATTACACAGGAACATTGGTCAATGCGTTGATGCATCATTCCGAAAAATTATCCCAACTTCATTCGGAAGACGATGAAGAGTTCGATATTGTCCGCCCGGGAATTGTCCACCGGCTTGATAAGGATACCAGCGGATTATTAGTTGTTGCAAAGGACGAAACATCGCACCAAAAATTGGCGAAACAATTTGCCGCTAAAACTTCAGAACGCGAATATAATGCGATCGTCTGGGGAAAATTCAAACAAAAAACGGGGATTATTGATGCTCCGCTGGGCAGGAGCAAAAGTGACAGAAAGAAAGTAGCGGTAACAGCGGACGGAAAGAATGCCACTACTGAATATGAAGTAATTGAACAATTCGATTATCTGGCTCTTGTTAAACTTCATCTCCGCACAGGACGAACACATCAGATTCGAGTACATCTTGCACATATACATCATCCCGTGTTTGGAGATGAAACCTACGGTGGAAGAGAGATTGTTGTTAGCGGGATTGAAGGGAAGAAAAAAGCAGAAGTGAAAAATCTGTTGGAAATGATGCCTCGCCAGGCTCTTCATGCAAAAAAACTTGGATTTGTCCACCCAGTTACAAAAAAAATGATGCGGTTTGAGAGTGAGTTACCAGTGGATATGAAGGATGTGTTGAATCTCTTAAAGAAGAAATGATATTTCAATATTATTTCTTTTGTAGCTCTAATGCAATTCGATCTAAGCTAGGGATATAGTCCATCACAAACACTTCTTCGGATTGTGTAAGATTAACGGTTGGAGTGACCTCGATTTTTTTAAATAGACTATTCGGTATTTCATTTACCGAACTGACAATTCCAATCTTGATACCGGGGGGGAAAGCATTACTATATTCTGATGTTATAATGGCATCGCCTTCTTTAACATCCAATGTTTTTGCTACATTTTTGAACAATAGAGTTTTCCCATCCCAAGCAATAATTCCATCAACTCGACTTCGTTGAATTTTTGCGCTTGCTCTAAAATCAACATTCACGATCATTTGTCCTATTGCATAGTTATTGCTCACGGCGATAACTCTCCCTATCAAACCTTCACCGGTCACGATCGGGTTTCCGATATGGATGCTGTCGTTTGTTCCAACATCAATCGTTAATGTGTTCCGTAAAAGGTTGAAATTTTTAGCAACGACCTTTGCCGCGGTCAATGTTATCGCAGATGTTTCCCGTAACGCGATCATTGAACGGAGTCGGATATTCTCTAAACGGGATTCGCGAAGCTGATTCACTTCGTCTGCAAGGTTCACGGTTACTTTTCGCAGTAATTCATTTTCTTGCTGCAGGGCGGAAAGATTAGGAAGAAACGAAAATGTTTTTTGAATGACTCCGATAGTTCCGACAGTCAGCGATCGTATTTGTCTGATCTGTGTATTATCATTGACGACAAGCAGTGTAAGCGACAATGAAACAAGCACAACAAGTAAAACATATTCCTTGAACAGAAAAAAATATTGATATAGACGCTGTATCATTGCGTATTAGTACCGTCTGCTGGTGAGTAGGACCTTTTGATATTTTTCAAGATTCTCAAGAACGCGTCCTGTGCCGCGGACAACGGCTGTCAGAGGATCTTCAGCAATGTGAACAGGAAGATTCGTTTCTAACCGAAGGCGCTCATCAAGTCCTTTGATCAACGCACCGCCGCCTGTCAACAGAATTCCTCGATCAAGAATATCAGATGCTAGTTCAGGCGGAGTACGTTCCAATGTCATTTTAACGCCATCAATAATTGATGAGATATTCTCATTCAACGCTTCCCTAATCTCCACCGAACTTGCTTCAGTTGTTTTTGGAATACCGTTGACGAGATCTCGACCCTTAACTTGAATTGTTACTTCTTCCTTCATTGGCATAACAGAGCCAACTTCACATTTAATCGCTTCAGCTGTTCGCTCTCCGATAAGGAGGTTATGATTTTTTTTAAAAAATTGAATGATCGCATTATTTAGTTCATCGCCGGCGATCCGAATCGATTCTTCATTGACAATTCCTGAAAGGGCAATAACGGCAATCTCGGTTGTTCCACCGCCAATATCGACGATCATATTTCCTACCGGTGCTTCAACGTCCAATCCAATGCCGATCGCTGCTGCCATTGGTTCCGCAATCAGATGAACTTCTTTTGCGCCTGCATGTTCCGCGGAATCACGGACTGCGCGTTTTTCAACTTCGGTAACACCGCTGGGAACACAAACAACAATTCTTCTGCTTGGCATCCAACTGGAATGGATCTTCTTGATGAACTCGCGCAACATACCTTCGGCAATTTCAAAATCTGCGATCACACCGTCACGCATCGGACGGATCGTACGAATATCGCGATGTGTTCTGCCAAGCATCTCTCGTGCTTCGTTACCAATGGCAACAATTTTTTTTGTGTTACGGTCAAAAGCCACGATTGAAGGTTCGTTCAGTACGATTCCTTTGCCCTTCATATAAATAAGCGTGTTTGCCGTACCTAAATCGATGGCGATGTCCGCCGAAAAATAATCTAATACACCCATAATAAAATTTTAATGTTTAAAGTGACGAATTCCTGTGAATATCATTGCAATGTTATGTTCATCTGCAGCTTGAATTACTTCATTGTCGCGTATTGAACCGCCAGGCTGAATGACAGCAGTTGCACCTGCGTTGACCGCTTCAAGTAATCCATCAGCAAACGGGAAAAATGCATCGGATGCGACAACAGATCCTAATAACGATAGATTACTTTCCTTTGATTTCCATGCGGCAATTTTCGACGAATCAATTCTGGACATTTGTCCTGCACCAACAGCCAGAGTTCGGTCTTTTAGACCATAAACAATTGCATTCGATTTAACGTGTTTTGCCACCTTCCAAATGAACAACATCGCTTCCAATTCATCAGCAGTTGGCTGGCGCTTGGTAACAACTTTCAACTGATTGTTCGTTAGCTGTGCATTATCTTTTGATTGAACAAGCAATCCTCCTGAAACCGAGCGAATATCAAAGCCGGTCGATTCGGACTTGAGAATTTGAACGATGCGTCTATCTCTTTTCTTCATAAGGAATTCCATTACACCCTGTTCAAACGAAGGTGCGAGGATGATCTCCGTGAAGATCTCATTCATTGCTTCAGCCGCTTTCATATCAAGCGGACGATTGACGGCAATGATACCTCCAAATGGTGCTTTGGTATCAGTTGCAAATGCTTTGTGATAAGCTTCAGCAAGTGTTTCAGCACTACCAACGCCACAAGGGTTGGTATGTTTAACAATGACAACGGTCGGAGTTTCAAATTCACTGACAAGAGCAACCGCTGCATTTGCATCGATGATATTGTTGAAAGAAAGTTCTTTGCCATGTAATTTTTTCAGCGACTCATCATATTTCCCATACAAAGCTGCCGATTGATGCGGGTTTTCTCCATACCGTAGGTCAGCATATTTTTTTAATGAAAAAGAAAAAGATTCCGGAAGAGACTGTTGTTGTGATGTTCTTGAAAGATATTCCGAAATTGTTGAATCATACTGTGCAGTATGCTGGAATACTTCTTTTGCTAGCTCAAAACACGTTTCTTCACTGATGCATCCTTCACGATCATTCATTTCTTTAAGAATTGTCCCATAACGAGAATGGTTAACGACGACTGCTGTGAAGCGATAATTTTTTGCCGCTGAGCGAAGCATCGTCGGTCCGCCAATATCAATATTTTCGATTGCTTCATCTAATGAGACATTCGGCTTTGCAACAGTCCTTTCAAATGGATATAAATTAACAACGACCAGATCAATCGGTTGAATATTATGCTCTTCCAACTGCCGGCGGTGCGAAGGATTATCAAGCACTGCAAGCAATCCAGCATGGACAGCAGGGTGGAGTGTTTTAACTCTCCCGTCGAGAATTTCAGGGAACCCTGTTATTTCAGAAACTTGTTTTGCGGGAATATTATTTGATACCAGCAAATCGTGGGTGCCGCCTGTAGAAATTATCTCTACGTTTGCGTTATGTAATGCTCTTGCAAAGTCAACAATTCCTTCTTTATCGGATACACTAATAAGTGCGCGTTTAATCTTAAGCAATGCAGCAGTTCCTTCGGTTCAATTTTTTTCTGAAAATAATTTAATAATAGATGGAAGTAATTCATGTTCTACCGTCAGCACTTTTGCAGCGAGTGATTCAGCAGTGTCGTTTGAATCGACTATGACTTTTTTCTGACCGATAATTGCACCCTTATCGTATTCTTCATTCACAAAATGAACAGTTGCTCCGGATTCTTTTTCTTTCGCTGCGATCACTGCTTTGTGAACATTCATTCCATACATTCCTTCGCCACCGTATTTTGGAAGCAGTGCAGGATGAATATTTATGATACGATCCGGGAAAGCACGAATGATCACCGGATCCATTTTCTTCAT
>JFJP01001793.1_pt1 | contig 37106 bp, 35 predicted proteins | sample 431651 | NCBI WGS metagenome assembly JFJP01 (sample SAMN02602958, study PRJNA72255) | Microbial mat metagenome, whole genome shotgun sequencing project. | biome: fresh water; feature: sink hole; material: water; isolation source: purple microbial (photo- and chemosynthetic) mats found in... | reverse complement strand
TGGCCGGGATTTCATAACCTTCTTCGTATGGCCCCAGCCCGATCGGACGCGGCGTCTTGCGCGCCTGTTGCAACGGCACCATCTGCGCCACTGGCACGTTGCGACGGCAGATCTGCACCGTTTCGCCCGCCTCAACAGCGGCAATGTATTCAGAAAGCTTGGCTTTGGCTTCGTGGATGTTGATGCTCAACATGGCGCACTCCTGTCTATGTACTTGACCAAGTATATGATCAATTTAAAGGTCATAACAACAACGGCGCAACGGCAAAAACAGGATGTAGCGCTGCGGTTTTTCTTTGTCCATCAGACCTCGACGCTGTTTATGAGCGAACGCATCAAGACATGAATCAGCGACCGGACTGTCTGGCCCGCAACGTTTCCAACGCGCGCTCCAGAATGAACCGGTCGGACACATCCTTGTCGCGCATCGTTCGCTTGGTGAGCAACAGCCCTTCGAGATTGACCGTGCGGGTAGGCAGGCCATCCAGATCGACTGTCTCGGCATACTGCTTCAACGACTCATAGGTCTCGCCGCAGGCATTGAGCATGAGATCAACCACGAAAACATCAGCAACACGGATGTTCTCGCCTTCCTCGAACCAGGCGGGGTCGATGTCTTTGGCCGCCTGGCGGGCAGCACCATCAGAGCCTCGCGCACTTTGCGCCCAGCCTCCAGCGTAGCCGGCACGAGTATGTCGATGTCTGTGGTGGCTCGATGGTAGCCATGCGCAAAAAGGGCGTAACCGCCGATCAAGAGGTAGTCGGCGCCGTGGTCTTCCAAAGCACGGATCAGCGTTTTGAGGTCATCCAGCGTCGCCGGGCGGCTGAACGTTTCCATCAAGAACGCTCCATGGCGATTCTGGCCATGCCTTCAGTCAGAAGATCGAGATCGTGGCGGTTCGCGTCTTCGTGCGATTTGAAGCGATAAACCCCCTTCTTGATGAACGTGCGGTTGCCGGTCGGGAGGCGATGTATCTCGTCATTGAAACGAGCGCCTTCAATCAACAAAGCGGCAGACGCTGAGAAAGTAATCTCTGGCTGTTTACGGTGGCCCACGGTGCGCATTGATTCTCCATGGCTTGAATGACGCTCTTTGACCGAAGCGATTTGGCAACTGCATCCTACCGCATCACCGTCACAGGAAAGTCCGGCACGCTATTGGGCTTGTTGGTGGGCTTCCCGATTTCCCTATCGCACCCCGATCGGGAAATTCATCCCCTGCAATTCGCGCTGCGGCACCTGTTCGTAACCGAACTGTTTGTAGGTCAGTTCCGGCAAAGTCTCGCTGACAAAATCGGCCAGGCTGCCGACGGTGATCTGCTTGTCGCGGCCGGCGGCCTTGCCTTTCAGGCCTTCGATCAGCGCCCAGGTGAAGACGCCGTGGCCTTGATAGCCTTCCAGCGCGACTTGTGCGCTGGAGGACGCCATCAGGGTGGCGCGGCCGGTGGCTTTGACCAGACGCGCCATCGCAGTTTTTTCTTCGATGCCGCGCGTTTTCACCGCCTGGAAGCTGCCGCTGTTGCAGGTATCCAGCAGCACCAGCGATTTGCCGGCGCGCACCTTGGCCAGGTTTTCCTGGAAGAAGGCGTTGGACAGCGCTTGCTGGCGCACTGCCTTGTCGTCGGTGTAACGGAAGTCGACCGGCAGGAAGTAATAGTTGCCGTCTTCCCGGTCGGTGACACCGTGGCCGGCCAGGTAGAGCACAAAGACATCTTCCGGTTGCACCGTCGCCGCCAGTGTGTCGAACGCCGCGCCGATCTGGCCGCGCCGCACGCTATCGTCAACCAGTGTATGCACCTTGACCTCGCGGAACAGTGTTCCGCTGACGGCTTTGAGATGTTTCACCAGGCCATCAGCATCCTTCTTCGGATAAGTCAGGCGCAAGTCGCCGTCGCGGTATTTATCGATGGCCAAGGTCAGCACATGCAGCGTCGGCTTGCCCCCGGCCGGCCCGCCCTTGAGCGTCAACTTCAGTTCCACCGGCAAGGATTCAATCTCGCCGGTTTTGTTGAAGGCGGTAACGACGATGGCGTTGTCGCCCGGTTGCAGCGAGATCAGGCGTTCCTCGTCCAGACAGTCCTGCGCTTGCGCGCCGCCTTTGCGCTTCAAGCCACGGTCGCCTTCGGCCAGCGCGATGGTGATGCCGTTCAGGCGCAGCACCCGCTTGCCGATGCCGCCGCCGGCATCGCAGACCCGATATTTCAGTGTGACGTCGCGGCTCACTAAACCGCCTGCCGAGGGCGCGGTGAACTGGACTTTCGGCGCATCGCCACTGGCCAGCAGCCGGGTCAAATCCACCGGCGGCAAGTTGGCGGCATCTTCGCCGCTGACCACGCGCTGGATCAGATCAGGCCGGTACAGCGCACTGTACAACTGGCCGCCGGTGACGAAACGACCTTCCTTATCCTTGCCCTGGTTGACATGCCAACCAATCAAATCCTCCGCGCCGGGGCTGGCATCGAAATAGCCATTCGGTGTCCACAACACCCAGCGTTTCTTGTCCGGGTGCGGATAAAAAGCCATCTGCTCCACACCGTCCGTGGCGCGGTGCCAGCGGATCGTGCCGTCGCCATAAGCCGCCACCACCCAGCGGCAATCGCCGGAGACGTTGACCGCCCAGACGACGCCGGGCACGGGCTGTTGCCAGACTTGCGTGCCGTTGCGGTCAAAGGCGCGCAGAGACCAATCCGTGCCCAGCACGAAGGCGGCCCGCTCGGCCGCACCCTGGGGGAACAGCGCCAAGCTGCGGGAGGTTTCGTATTGATCCAGCTGCAACGGCTGGCCGTTGAGGCGGGGGGTGGTGGTGTATTTCCAGCCGCTGATGTCCAGGCCGGGGGCGGTGAGCGTGGGGGGCGATAGGGAGGCGGTGCTCAGGGCCGCCGGGTCGGCGCTCATTTCCGTACTCAGGCGGCGGCTGGCGCTGTCGAACCCGGCGGGGGATTTGCCCCACTGTTCGTAGCCAAAGCGCACCTGGGCGGCGTCGTAGGCGAGGGTAAAGCCTTCATGGTTGTCCCGAAAATCTGCCACCGCCGGGGCGTGGAACAGCACGCGCTGGCCCGTGGCCGTCACCACGCCCCAGTTGGGTCCAGCGCCACCAAAGACCAGGCGGCCATCGGGCAGGGGGGTCAGGTCCATGATCGTCTCTTTGGCCACCGGCCAGTCTTGCGGGGCGGCGGGGTCTGCGTTGTTATGGATGGCCCAGCGGCGGATGAAGTGCTGGCCGTTCTGCCGCGCCCGCCCCGCCGCAAACAGCGCCCGGCCGTCGCGAGACCAGGCAAGTCCATAACCCAGAATGTCGTTCACGTCCCTCGTCTCGGGCGCAGCCAGCAGGCGCAAGTCATCGCCATCCAGCACGTTGACGGCGGCAGTGTCATCAAACCCCACAGCAATGCGCTGGCCATCCGGCGCGTAGCGGGCGGCAAAGGGGCGCTTGCCGCCGGGGGCCGATTCGCTTGCCAGCCGTTGCAGGCGCTGGCCCGCCCAGCGGTACAGCCGCACCTGGCCGTCCCAACTGGTGGTGACCAGGTGCTGGCCATCCGGGCGGAAATGGACGCTGTAGCTATCCGCGCCATAGTCGCGGTCTTCCGCCAGCAGACGGCCATCGGCCACGTCGAACAGGCGCAGGCCGTTGTTGACACCCAAGGTGGCGGCCAGGTGGCGGCCATCGGGGGAGAAGGCGAGGTGGAGGATGACATTGGGCAGACCGGTGATGCGGCGCAGCAGGCGGCCGCTGGCGCGGTCGAAGAGATAGATGTTGTAACCATCGATTGCGTTGTAAGTGGAACCATTATTCCACTGCGTCCACCCCCCCAACGCCACCGTCTCCCCCGCCGGGCTCGTCGCCACCGCATACAGCTTGCCCTCATTGCCCGCGCCCAGCGGCGGGCGCAGGGTGCTGATAAGTCGCCCGTCCTTCAGATCCCACACTCGCGCGGTCTTGTCATCCGAAGCGGTGACCAGCCAGCGCCCGGCGGCGTCAGTGGCGATGCTGCGGATCATGGCGGTGTGCTCGCCGGGGTCGATGCGCAATATCGGGGCGGTGGGCGGTTCGCCAGCCAAGGCGGCAAAGCCGGACAGACAGGCCAGCAGAGTTAGCAGGGAGACGAACAGCCGGTGCGGGCGGAGGCAGGCAAAGCGGTGCATGCGGGTATCCCTGGAATGGGATGGTGTTGGGTTGCCGGATTGTCGCCTGAGTTTCGCCCGCTTGGGGAACGGGACGCTGCGATTGATGCGGTTCGCTTTGCTCTGATAAAGCCCCTACCCTTCGGTAACCGCAGCCTACAAAGCTACGTAGCTTCTTAGGGCGCAATAACCGAAGGGCATTGCGCCGGATGTTTTGTGCGGAGAAGGAGGGTGCAATGCGCTGCGCTTATTGCACCCTACCCGGCTGCTCCGGCTACTTCGCTAAGCCGCCAGCAACTCCGGCGCGCGTTCGACAGACGGTGCGGGGCGCTGTTCGGTCATCCACAAGTCATAGTCCATCTGCATGCCAAGCCAGATTTCGGCGCGACCGCCGCGTTCAGGGCCGAGCCAGGATTCGATGCGCAGCGCCATTTCCGGGGAGATGCCGGCATGTTCGTTGAGGATGCGTGACAGCGCGGTGCCGGTGATGCCCAGTTGCCTTGCCGCGTCGGTCACGGTCAGGCCCAGGGCCGGGAGGATGTCTTCGCGCAGTGTCGCGCCGGGATGCGGGGGATTGAACATGCGGCTCATCGCTTTATCCTAGTTTTAATCCTGATAATCAACCAAACACGGCGCACTCCGTCAGGCTGCTAGCGCTCACCGCCAGCAGCGTCGGCTTTCGCGATAAAGCTGCTAAGCCGACCTACGCGGCTGGTGGTGGGTTGGGGGTTGGGGGACGGGCGTCTCGCCCGTCGCCGAGTTGGCAGACAACAGCATCGGATTACCCGATAAACCCGCTAACCCGACCTACGTGGCTACCGCTGCCTCACTTCACCACCGCCACCGGGAAATCCTGCACCGTACTGGGTTTGGTGGTGGTGGGGGTTTGCTGGTTGTGGGTGAGTTGTTTGACGCGGTCGGCCAGCCAGGTGTCGAGTTCGTTGATGGTGACCGCGCCGTCCAGGGTGTAATCCGCCTTGCCGGCAAACCCTTCGACCAGCGCCTTGGTGAATGCGCCGTTGTTCCATTCGCTGTTTTCCAGCGAGAACTGGCGGCCGGTGGAAGACGCAAACACCACCACGCCGTTTTCGGCTGCGGTGAGGTCGTTGATCACCGCAGTAATGTCGGCCACGCCACGGCGAATTTGCGTGCTGCTGCCCAAGATGTTGCCGGAGTGGCAGGTGTCGATGAACGCCAGCGTCTTGCCGGGCAGGCTGGACAGGGTCTTTTTCACCTCGAAGTAGGGCACGGCGGTGCGGCGCAGGCGATCCGGGTTGGCGTCTTGCGGCAAGAAGTAATAATCACCGTCGGCGTCGTTCACCCCATGACCTGCCAGGAACAGCACGCCGACATCCTTGGCGGTGACCTGGCTGCGCAGCCAGTCCAGGCCATCCAGCACCTGTTCCGCGCTGGCGTTAGGCAGCACCTGGGTGATCACATCCTTGTACAAGGCCGACTGTTGCTTGAACGCTGCGGCGAAGTCCTGCGCGTCCTTGGCGGCGTAGGCCAGTTTCAGCGCCTTGTCGGCGTAATCCGACACCCCCACGGCGAGCACATACAAACGCGGCTTGGCGACGAATTCCTGCGTCTTGCGCCCGGCAAACAGCAGCCGCGCGCGGACAGCAACGCTGGCGCCGTTCTTGTTCTCGGCGATCAGCGACAACTCCAGATCGCGTTCCGGCAGGATGATTTCCAGACGCTGCTCGCCCTCCACACGCGCTGGCTTCAAGCCGCGTTGCAGTTCCAGCGGCCGGCCATCCACCAGCACCTTGATGCCGGTGTACGGCGCATCGGCCGGGCTGCGCACGCTGAAGCGCAGCACCTGCTTGCTGGTCTCGAAGCGGTCGCCGTCCTGATGCGACAACAGGCTGACCACCGGTGGCAACACGTCAATGATGCGGGCCTGCTGGGTTCGACGGCTGGATTCAGCGTTGGCCAGACGCAGCGCCTCCGCCTCGTCCTGCGCCTGCACTACCCGGGCCAGCACATCCGGGCGATAGAAGCGGTCACGGAAGCGGCCGGCCGGGTAGAAGTCCGCCGCCGCGTCCTTGCCGTTGTTGACATGCCAGCCGATCAAATCCTCCGCGCCAGGGCTGGCGTCGTAATAGCCGGAAGGCGTCCACAACACCCAGCGCTTCTTGTCTGGATGCGGATAGAACGCCACCTGCTCGACACCATCCGAGGCGCGATGCCAGCGGATGGTGCCGTCACCATAAGCCGCCACCACCCAGCGGCCGTCGCGGGAGACGTTGACGGCACAAACGACGCCAGGTACGGGTTGCTGCCCGGTTTCACGGCCGGTGCGGTCGAAGGCGCGCAAAAGCCATTCGGTTCCCAGGACGAAGCCCCTGTCGTCCGGGAACAGCGCCAGGCTGCGAGATCTTTCGAATGGCTCCAGTTGTAGCGGCTGGCCGTTGAGTTTGGGTGCAGTGGTGTTTTTCCAGTCGCTGACTTCCAGGCCGGGAGCGCTCAGGCGCGGCGCACTCAGGCCAGCACTGGTGACAGCGAGGAAGGCGCGGGCCTGGCTGTCAAACACGGCTGGGGATTTGCCCCAGGGTTCATAAGCAAAGTGCACCTGGGTGGCGTCGTGGGAGAGTGTGAAGCCTTTGTGGTTGTCCCGAAAATCCGCCACCGCTGTGGCGTGGAACAGCGCTCGCTGACCCGAGGCGGTCACTACGCCCCATTCAGGCACGCCGCTGGCTAAGGCCAGCCGGCCAGCGGGCAGGGGCACCAGATTCATGATTATGTTGCTCGCCACCGGCCAGTCGAGCGGGCGACCGGCTTGGTTGTCGTCTATCGTCCAGCGGCGGATAAAGTGCTGAGCATTCTTGTTCGCCTTGCCCGCCGCAAACAGCGCGTTGGCGTCGTGCGACCAGGCGACGCACCCCAAGCTGCCGTTCACCCCCGCCGTGTCTGGAGCATAACGCAAACTCAAATCCTCGCTATCCAGCACGTTGACGGCGGCGGTGTCAGAAAAACCCATGGCAATGCGCCGACCATCCGGTGAGTAGCGGGCGTCATAGGGCTGCTGGCCACCCGGGGCGGCTTGCTTGGCCAGCAATTGCAAACGATGGTGTTCCCAGCGATACAAACGCACCTGACCGTCCCAACTGGTGGTGACCAGGCGGCGGCCATCCGGGCGGAAATGAACGCTGAAACTGGAGTCGCCATAGTCGCGGTCTTCGCCAAGCAAACGGCCATCGGCGACGTCGAACAGGCGCAGCCCGTTGTTGCCACCCAATGTCGCGGCGAGGCTGCGGCCATCGGGAGCGTAGGCGAGATGGAAGATTACATTGGACAAACCGGTGATGCGGCGCAGCAGGCGGCCGCTAGCGCGGTCGAACAAGAGGATAGATGTACCGCTTTCGCCAACTTGTAACCACCCGCCCACCGCCACCGTCCGCCCATCCGGCGATATTGCCACCGCATACAGCTTGCCCTCGTCGCCCGCCCCGATCGGCGGGCGCAGCGTGGTCAGCAACTTGCCATTAGCCAAGTCCCACACCCGCGCGTTCTTGTCATCCGAAGCGGTGACCAGCCAGCGCCCGGCGGCGTCAGTGGCGATGCGCTTGATCGTGGCAGTGTGCTCGCCGGGGTCGATGCGCAACATCGGTGCGGTGGGTGGCTCGCCAGCTAAAGCGGCAAAGCCGGACAGACAGGCCAGCAGACTCAGCAGGGGGACGAACAGGGCGGCGAACATGCGGTGCGGGCAGAGGCAGGCAAAGCGGTGCATGGGGTATCCCTGGAATTTGGTGGTGTTGGGTTGCCGGATTGTCGCCTGAGTTTTACCTGTTTGGGGTGGGGTGCGCTGCGGTTGATGCGGTTCACGTTGCTCGGCACAGCCTACAAAGGAACGTAGCTTCGTAGGGCGCAATAACCGAAGGGCATTGCTCCGGATGTTTATGTGCCGCACCTGGAATGGTGCAATGCGCTGCGCTTATTGCACCCTACGACTAATTGCAGCCGAGTTGGCGGCAGACTTCATCATGGAGCCTGGTCAGTGCAGCGGGTGTGAGGTTGCCGAATACGCCGACCACACTCTCTTGATGCAGGCTGTAGAGCCGGGAACTGCGCAGCCAACTGGGCTTGGGCAGCACACCGTGCTGGAAATCGCTGCTATCCAGGGCCACAGCGTCGGTATGGCCCGGCTGCGAGGTAATGGCGACGACCAGAAAATCGCCATAGGCGTCCGGGTCGCTCAACAACAACACTGGGCGGCGTTTGTGCGCGGTCAGATCGGCAAACGAAACAGAAGCGGAAACGGAATCAGGACGACATCACCGCGTTGATATGTCATTCCAGACCTCGTCATCGGGGTTGTGCCAGGTGTGGTTCATGCTGGCTTGCTGTGCGGCGATCAGGTCGAGCGTGGTATTGCGTTCGTCGGCGCGCTGGCGCAGATATTCAATGTAATGCAACGCTTCGATGGCGAGCCCGTCAGGAAGTTGGCGGGCGGCTTCGTAAATGATTTCGGCGGTATTCGGCATGGTGTTTGTCCGTCTGGCAGATGTCGCTGGCAAGCATAAGGGTCTGGATTGCGCATGTCGATGTTACGTCCGGGTGTGTGTTGTTACGCCCTCAAAACAACGACGACGACAACTCCTGTATCGCCGCCAGCATGCACCAGCAAACGGGTGGATGCGCCTTCTTCCAGGCCGCTGCCTTTCAGCCCGCGTAGGGCGGAAAAGCGGGCTTTTTCGCGCCTTCCGCCGTATGCACCGAGCGTTGGCGGAAGGCGCCGCGCTTTTCCGCCCTACGTCCTGCCGACCACCCCCACTTATTTGTGCCAGCCGCCGTAGCCTGGATGCAGCGTAGCGAAATCCGGGCTACCGGGCTACTCGTGTATCACCAAGGCATCTCGATGAAGTTCCACGAAGCGATGCATGCCAAATGCCGCCTCGATGCGTGCAAAATTCCGCCGCACCAGCATTTCCAATTCGGCATTGGCAATGTTTCCCGTGGCGACCAGAAGCAGGCTGGATGGCTGCCCGGCAAGCAGGAATGACTGCACAAAATCATCATCCTTGGTTACCACGATGCGCTGCTCACGGCTGGCGCAAGCAATCACTTCGGCATCTGGCGTGCGATTGCCCGCTGGCAAATCCAGAGTGTGCTTCGCGTCATGCCCGGTCTCGGAGAGCCAAAGCGCCATGCGTCGGGGCAGCTGCGCATCGACCAGGAATTTCATGCTGCCAGAAACTCCATTTGTTTTACATGCGCCAGACGAGCGGCGTAGGACAACACCGCGAGGATGTCTTCACGTTCCAGATCTTCGTAGTCGGCCAGAATTTCCTCGGTACTCATGCCTGCCGCCAGCCATTCCAGCACGCCCTCGACCGGATAACGCAAGCCGCGGATGCAGGGTTTCCCGTGGCAAATGGCCGGGTTCATCGTGATGCGTTCGTTCATTGCGGTTCTCCAGTAACAGTGGAATTTGGGCGGCGGCGGTTAACCCGCCCTCAAAACAACGACGACGACAACTCCTGTATCGCCGCCAGCATGTCGCTGTCATCCGTTACTGCTTGCGCCACCGCGCTGCGACAGGCGGTAACCGGGTCGATGCCGCCGTTGATGAGTTTGCCGGCATGCACCAGCAAACGGGTGGATGCGCCTTCTTCCAGGCCGCTGCCTTTCAGGTTGCGGGTCATCTGCGCGAACTTCACCAGTTTTTCCGCCAACGCGGCGTCGACGCCGGATTCGGCGGCGACGATCTTGCGTTCCAGTTCGGCCACCGGGTAATCGAATTCCAGCGCCACAAAGCGTTGCCGGGTCGACTGTTTGAGGTCTTTCAACACGCTTTGGTAGCCCGGGTTGTAGGAAATGGCCAGGCAGAAATCGTCGGACGCTTCCAGCAACTGGCCGACTTTTTCCATCGGCAAGGTGCGGCGGTCGTCGGCCAGCGGATGAATGACAACCATGGTGTCTTTGCGCGCTTCAACGATTTCATCCAGGTAACAAATACCGCCGACGCGCACGGCGCGGGTCAACGGGCCATCGACCCAGACGGTTTCGCCGCCCTTGACCAGATAGCGGCCGACCAGGTCGGAGGCGGTCAAGTCGTCATGGCAGGAGACGGTGATCAGCGGGCGGCGAATCCGCCAGGCCATGTATTCCATGAAGCGTGTCTTGCCGCAGCCGGTCGGGCCTTTCAGCAGGATCGGCAGCTTGTGTTTGTAGGCGGCTTCAAAGATGGCGATTTCATTGCCGACGGCCTCGTAATACGGCTCTTTCTGGATAAAGTGTTCTTCGGGGGCGAGGGTTTGGGCGTTCAAAGCGGAACTCCAGATCAAGGTGGCGGGTTAAAAGGGACGGGGATCGGTACATTTTCGCCGCCAGCGAAGAAGGCGACTAGAAAATTAGTCCACCTTCTGCCGCGCAAGTTTCGCCGGCAAATAATCGCGCGTGGTTTTATAGCCGGATTCGAACAAGCTGTTCTTTTGTCCAGGCGTCATGTGGAACTCCAGCGGCGACATGCCTTCGGTCTCGATCAGCACGGTATTCAACCAGAGCGCATCGCTCATGTATTCGCGCGAAAGCGTGCTCATGAAGGTTTTGATCAGCATGAACATGTAATCGGCCACCGGCAGGATGCGGCGCGCCGGATGCTCGGCGGCAACCCGGCTGTCACGCAAACGGAAACAGAATACCGGTGTCAAATCGCCGCCCCAGTCGCGTATCAGACCGTCCTCGGCGAGGATGCTGCCGTCGACCAGAACATGGCGGCCGTAATGATGAAACGGGAACAACAGCGGGATCGAGATGGAATACAGCACCGCCCGTGCAACCGGCAAATCCGGCGAGTTCTTGCGATTGAAAATAACCGGCTGACCAGAGCGCACATCGGTAGCGACAACATTCAGGTCGATTTCGCAATCCTTGAAACAAGCGCCCCCGATTTCGCCTGACAGCCATTGTTCAAACCGCTTGCCGTTGGACAATCCACCCCGCAACAGCAGATTCAGCAGCGAATAACCCCGAAACTGGCTGAAATCGACATCGCGAAACAACTGCCGCATGTATTCGGGCGATTTGCCGAATGCCGCCAGCGCCGCCACGACGCTGCCGCCGGAAACACCGACAAGGTGCCGGTATCCGTAATTCATGTCGCGCAACGCCGTCAGGACGCCGACATGCGCCGGCAAGCGCGTGCCGCCGCCAGCCAGGATGGGCACGATGTATTGGGATGGGGGATTCAATTGAACGACTCCAAGCGTTTCGGCGGCGACATTATCAACGTGAACGCGCGACTGCGGGGCTAACCCGGGCATTCATGAACGGTTTCTGAGTACCTGACTTGCACCGGTTTGCCGACCGCTCGAACCAAGACGCGTTTCTGCTCGTTGCATCGGCTTTCCACCGACGCAACCCGATTCCAACACATCACCAGTCAATGTAGTGAATTCGCGACAGCAAAAGCACGCTTTAACGACTTTTTCCAGGCGCATTCAAAACTTACTCTTGGGTCAGGCCAGATCAACCGTTGCGGCAGTCGGAGAGGCTTGGGGAGACTTATAAAGCAGACAAAAAGAACTAAAAAGCGGGCGATTCCCCCAGCAGAAACAGCGTGCTGCACATCATCAAGACACTACAAACAATATCCAATAGAGGATGGAGATCAAGATGCAACAGTCAGCGCAGCAAGAGTCGGCGGTTTCAATCGCCATGCCCAGCCGGGAAGAGCAATTGGAACAGACCATGCATGAATTTCTGCTTTGGCTGGAACACACCAAAGGGCTCACGTTATGCCATGTCTTCAAGCCGCAGTACGACTGGTACATGCCGTCATTTTCCAGCAAGCAGAAATTGGCGCACGAATACCTGGGTGCGATGAAATTCGATCAATGATCCGGCCCGGACAAAGCTCATTTGGAAGCACATAAATGACCACAAAAACCACACCCAGCGGCAAGCCGGCGACGGTGAAAAAAACCGCGCCGGCAAAGCCGGTTGCGTCAGCAAAGCCGGCAGTTGAAAAACCTGCGATCAAGATGGCCCCTGATGCCATCTTTGAAGCCACCTCCAAAACCACCTCCAAAGCAAAAATCGTCACCCGGAAATCAGTACCCGCAGCTTCGACAAAACGCGAACTGGATCTCCACGAGTTGCAAAGCATGATTGCCACAGCAGCTTATTTCCGGGCGGAAAAACGCAGTTTCGAGGTGGGGTTCGAACAGGAAGACTGGTTGATGGCCGAACAGGAAATCAGCCGGATGCTGTCGTCCTGAGTGACCCGCCCGGCGATCACAAAGCAGCCAGACACGGTCAAATTTCAGCGTTACTTACATAACAAAACAGGAGTTAATCATGGCAAATATCATTCGCTACTCACCATTCGGCGATCTGATGGACGAGATGTTCAAGAACTTCATGACCAGCCGGCCGATGCGTTTCCTGGAAGAAGAAACCGGCATGCAGATGCGCACCGACGTCTCCGAGGATGACAAGTCTTACACCATGAAAATGGAAATTCCCGGCGTCAAAAAAGAAGACATCAACATCACCATCGACGGCAACCGGGTCAGTGTGAGCGCAGAGACCAAGCACGAAAGCGAGGAAAAAGAAGGTAGCAAAGTGGTGCGCAGCGAGCGCTATTACGGCAAGGTTTACCGCAGCATGGCGCTGGATAGCGATGTCGACCAGGACGCCGCCGATGCGCAATATAAAGATGGCCTGTTGACGCTGACCTTGCCTAAAAAAGCCGGCTCCGCAGTCAAACAATTGACCATCACATAAGCTGCCTGGGGAAGCCGGCAATCAAGCGCGGAGATGGTGTGGGCGCGCAAATCCGCACGCTTTCTCCGCGTTGATGATCATGCGGGGGCAGCATCATTGGCATCACTTTCCAGCCTCCCCGCTTCATGCCTGGCGGCATCAGCCTCAAAGGAATCCAATGTACAAGAAGCCGATCGAGACTGAGGCGCTGCGCGCATCCGCTGAGGCACGTCTAGCCAACAAACCGGCTTCGGCGCCGAATCGTTCAGCGCAAGAGTTGTTGCATGAGCTGCAGGTGCATCAGATCGAACTGGAAATGCAGAACGATGAGTTGCATCGAACCCAGAGTGCGCTGGAAGAATCACGGAACAAATATGTCGATTTGTTCGAGTTCGCGCCGGTTGGCTACTTCACCCTGACCCGCACCGGGATGATCGACGAAGTGAATCTGACCGGGGCCAAACTGCTGGGCGAAGATCGAAAACATTTGCTGCACCATCGTTTCGATCGTTTCGTGGCCCCGGAAGACCAGAACAGATGGCATCAGCAACTGATGCGCATGAATATCAACAGCGGAAAACAGACGGTCGAACTGTCGCTTCGACGCATCGATGAGACGCGCTTGCATGCCCGCCTGGATTGCCGCTTTCATGCCAATGGCGATCTGCTGCCGTTGGTCCGCATCACCCTCACCGACATCACTGAAAGCAAACAAGCGGAAGAAGAATTGCGCATCGCCGCCATCGCCTTCGAGACGCAAGAAGGCATGTTGGTGACCGATGCCAACGGCATTATCGTGCGGGTCAATCAGGCATTTACCCGCTTGACGGGCTATTCCGCCGAAGAAGCGGTGGGCAAGACGCTGGCGCTGCTTAAATCAGATCGTCACGACGAATCATTCTTGCAAACGCTGTGGTCCGTGCTGCAAGAAAAAAAGCACTGGCAGGGTGAAGTCTGGAACCGCAGTAAAAACGGCAAAATTTACGCCGAGTGGATGACTATTTGCGCAGTCAGCTCGCCCAGCGGCAACACCGCCCATTACGTTGGCACCATTTCCGACATTACCCAGAATGGCGAGGCGGAAGCGGAGATTCACCGCTTGGCGTACTACGACCCGCTGACCAAACTACCCAACCGTCGCTTGTTGATAGACCGGCTTGGCCAGGCTCTGGCGGCAAGCAAACGGAGCGATCGCTTCGGCGCGGTGCTGTTTCTCGATCTCGACCATTTCAAGACCCTCAACGACACCCTCGGCCATGATTTCGGCGATTTATTACTGACCGAGGTAGCGGAACGATTGCATAAAGCGGTGCGCGAGGGCGACACCATAGCCAGACTGGGGGGCGACGAATTCGTCGTCGTGCTGGAAAACCTGAGCATCAATCTGGACGATGCGGCGATACAGACCGAACTGGTCGGAGAGAAGATACGCGAGTCGCTGGCCGAACCCTACGCGCTCGAAGGCCATGAGTTTCATGGCACCACCAGCATCGGCATCGTGTTGTTTCACAATCACGATGAAACCGTCGAGGTCTTGCTCAAACAGGCCGATCTGGCGCTCTACCAAGCCAAGGCAAACGGACGTAACTGCCTGCAATTCTTCGACCTGGCGATGCAAACGACACTGGATGAACGCAGCGCGATGGAGGCGGATCTTCGCCAGGCGCTGAATCTAGGCCAGTTGCATATGTATTACCAAGCGCAAACCGACCGCGAACAACGGGTCATCGGCGCGGAAGTATTGTTACGCTGGCAACACCCGCAACGCGGACTGATCATGCCGGACGCGTTTCTGCCGCTGGCGGAAGAAACCGGGCTGATTCTGCCGATCAGTCGCTGGATACTCAAAAGCGCATGTGATCAATTGAAAACCTGGTCCACCGACCTCGCCACCCGCAACCTGACCCTGGCGGTAAATATCAGCGCGCGGCAGTTTCGGCAAAAAAGTTTCGTCAACGAAGTGAAGCAATTATTGGCCGAGACGGGAGCCGACCCGCGCCGCTTGAAGTTCGATCTGACCGAACGTCTGGTGGTCGCTAACGTGACCGATACCATCAGCAAAATGCTGGAACTGAAAGCCCTCGGCATCGGTTTTTCAATGGACGACTTCGGTACCGGCTATTCCTCCTTGTCCGATCTGAAGCGACTGCCACTGGAACAAATCAAGATAGACCGCAGCTTTGTCGGAGAACTGACCACCGACCCCAACGATGCCGCCATCGTCAGAACCATCATCACGATCGGACACGCGCTCGGCTTGACGGTGCTGGCCGAAGGCGTGGAAACCAAAGCGCAACTCGACTATCTCAAGCATTACGCCTGCAGCAACTATCAAGGCAACATGTTCAGCCAGCCGACGCCACTGAATGCATTCGAGAAAGCGCTGGTCATCCATTGATCGCGCCGACCGGAAATATTTGACTTGAGGATAATTCGATGATGACATGCATGGACATCACAAGACCTGATTAACCATTGGCCGCAGACAAAGGCCTGGGTAGAAGGAGAACACATGCATGATCCAGCCTCCATCCTGGTGGTGGAAGACGAATTCATCCTGCGAGAGATGCTTGCGGAAAATCTGCGCGACGCCGGTTATGAGCCCGACAGCGCCGAAAATGGCGAAGATGCGTGGGCGATGTTGCAAGCCAATCCTCAGCGCTACAGCACGGTTTTACTGGACCGGCGCATGCCCGATATGGATGGTCTGGAAGTGCTCCGGCGAATCAGGGCGGAACCGATCCTGGCGCACATCCCGGTAATCATGCAGACCGGCATGACCGAGCCGGAAGATATCCTGGCCGGCCTGCGCGCCGGCGCGCATTACTACCTGACCAAACCGTTCACCTCCGAGACCTTGCTGGCCATCGTGGCCACCGCCGTGGGCGACTACCGGCGCGCCCGCGAACTGCAACATGAGGCCAGCCTGGCCACCCAGACGCTGCGGCATTTAACCAGCGCGACGTTCCGTTTCCGCACCCCCAGCGAAGCGCGCGATATCGCGGCCATGCTGTCGCACGCCTGCCCGGATGCGCAAAACGTAGTGCTCGGTTTGTCTGAATTGATGCTCAACGCTATCGAACACGGCAATCTGAGCATTACCTATCAAGAGAAAACCGACCTCATCGAAGCGGAGGCGCTGCACGCAGAAATCGCCCACCGCCTGGCGCTACCCGCTTACGCCGAACGCTTCGCCACCTTGGTCTATGAACGCTTGGACGGAAAAATCCAGTTGCTGATTACCGACCAGGGCAATGGCTTCGATTGGCGGAAATTTCTCGATATCGACCCGGCGCGCGCTTTCGACAGCCACGGCCGCGGCATCGCCATGGCCCGCATGCTGAGCTTCAGCGAGCTGGAATATCGAGGTCGGGGCAATGAAGTGCTGGCGGTGGTGAATTTGAGCCCACCCGGCTGAGCCAAAACCGAAGTTGCCGGGGCGCGCAATACGGCCCCCTATGAAATCAAGATCGTCTGCAGCGCTTTCGCCATGAACGTTTGTGCGGCGATCAAATCCTCGGTCATTTCGCTGACTTGATTGGTACTCTGTTTCTGCCGAACCGCTGCTTCCAAGGCTTGGGCGCGAACATGCAGATCAAGCAGACCGAGAGCGCCAGAAGTGCCTTTGACTGAATGGGCCGCATCGCGCAGCGCTTCCGCTTCACCGCCGGCCAGCGCCTTTTTCAAGCGTTCATTCGAGGCTTGCGCACCTTCGGCGAAGTGGGACAACAAACGCAAATAGCTGGGCACTCTGCCCATCATGTTGTTCAGGCCGGATTGAACGTCTATCTCGGTCAATTTAGCCAAAGCCGCCAGTCGATCGGCCTCGGTGGTTGGCGCTGCGGTTACTGGCGGGGCGGTTTCGACTTCGGCATCCTCTTCTGGCGGCAGCCATTGCAGCAGGGTTTCATACAGCAACTCGCCACTCACCGGCTTGGCAACATGGTCGTTCATGCCAGCGGCCAGACAGCGTTGGCGATCCTCGGCGAAGGCGTTGGCGGTCATCGCGATGATCGGCAGCGACGCGCGTCCGGGCAGCGCGCGAATCAGACGAGTCGCCCCGATACCGTCCAATACCGGCATCTGCATATCCATCAGCACGAGGTCGTAATCTTGCTTTTGGACACGTTCCACCGCTTGTTGGCCGTTCTCGGCCAGGTCGATCTGCAAACCGACTTCACCGAGCAGATCGAGCGCCACTTCCTGATTGACCAGATTGTCTTCTACCAGCAGCACGCGTTTGCTGCGACGTCGGCGCAAGGCGTTAGCCAGGTGGTCCCAACGACTTTCATCGGTTGCGGCAACGCTATCAGCCAACATCGGCGTCGACTCCGCCGGCGCATCATTGCGCGCTTTCAGCAAGGTCAGTTCCAGCCAGAAGGTGCTGCCTTGGCCTAACTCGCTGTCGACGCCGACTCGGCCCCCCATCAGTTCGGCCAGACGTTGGCTGATCGCCAGGCCCAGCCCGGTGCCACCATACTGCTTGGTGGTTGAGCTGTCGCCCTGTTCAAAGGCGTTGAAAATGCGGCTTTGCTGTTCCGGCGAAACGCCGATGCCGGTATCCGCGACAGCGAAGCGGATAGCAATTCCGTCGGCGGATTCATTCAGTTTGCGAACGATCAGGGTGATGCCGCCGCGCTCGGTGAATTTGACCGCGTTACTGGCGAAATTGACCAATATTTGTCCCAGCCGCATGGCATCGCCACGTAGACGGGCGGGCAGGTCGGCGTCTACCCGCCGTTCCAGCGTCAGTCCCTGTAGGCGAAGCTTGTCGGCGACCAACCCCTGCACCGTGTTCAGAAGCGACTCCAGGCGGAAGTCGGCGAGCTCCAGTTGCACCTTGCCGGCTTCGATCTTGGAAATGTCGAGGATGTCGTTGATCAGCGCCAGCAGATGCTTGGCGGCAGTGGTGATCTTGTCCAGCCGTTCATCTCGCTTGCTGGCGTCAGCGTCACGCCGGAGCAGTTCGGTCAGACCGATGATGGCATTCATCGGCGTGCGAATTTCATGGCTCATGTTGGCCAGGAAGGCGCTCTTGGCCTGGTTCGCCGCTTCCAGTTGGGCGGTGCGTTCGAGCACCAGCGCCTCCAGATTCTGCCGATAACGCTCCAGCTCCACCTGGGCGACGTGCCGTTCGCTCACATCGTTGAGGATGGCGATACCGCCGGTGAACTGACCCTTGCTATCCAGCAATGGTGAACAGATGACGGCAATCCAGGTGGTCCGGTCAGTCAGCGTGGCCTGATACTCGCCTTCATACAGCCCTTGTTCACCCGCCAGGGCGGCGCGCAGAGCGGGCAACAGACGCGGATCCCGGATTTTCTTCAAATCCAGGCCAAGGTAGTCGGCCTGTGGGCGGCCGAAAATTTCGGCAAAACGCTTGTTACAGAAGGTGAGGATGAGGTCCGGGTCGAAATGGAAGATACCCACCGGGGAATATTGCAGCAGCAAACGATAGCGTTCTTCGCTGGCGTTCAGCGCCGCCTCGGCTTTTTTCTGTTCGGTGATGTCGCGCACACTGCCGACCATCCGCTGCGGCCGGCCGGATTCGTCGTACTTCACCACGCGCCCCCGATCCAGCACCCAGATTTCGCTGCCGGCGGGCTGGCAAATTCGATGGATGCTTAGATAATCGCCCTGGCCCGCCAACGTCAACTGCAGATTCTTGCCGACCTGGTCCGCATCTTCCGGATGCAAAAGATGGATGAAATCTTCCAACGGATGTTCAAGATAGTTGTCATCCAGACCCATGATTTGGCACCACAGTGAGTTGTGGCGCACCTGGTTACTCGCCAGATCCCAGTCCCAGACGCCCTCGCCGATCGCGGCCAGGGCATATTCAAGCCGCAGTTCGCTCTCTTCCACCTGCCGCTGAGCCAGTTTCAGCTCGGTGATGTCATTGGCGATGACCAACAGTCGATCCTCGCCAGCGGGGCCTTTCAACGGTTTCTTGATCGACTGAAAGAAGTGCACCGCGCCGCTGGTGGCGTCGGTCGCTTCCTCCTGCACCACTTGGGTGATGCCGCCCAGCATGACTTCACGGCAATTTTTCAGATAAAAATCCACCTGCGCCTGATTCGGGTTGAAAGCGCTGTCGCTCTTGCCGATCAGGCCTTGCGGCGTGGTGCCGTAGAGATCCGCCAAGGCGCGGTTACCGAGCAGAAAATTGCCGCTCCAGTCCTTCATAAAGATGAGATTGGGGTTCTCGTCGATCACCGTGCGCAGCAGATTGCGGCTATCCAGCACCGCCGTCTCGACTTGCTGACGAACCATCTCGGCGCCGACCCGACCGGCCAGAATGCGCAATCCGGCCTGGCTGGACTGGATGTTGGGGAAAGCGGTGCGGGTGACAAGGACGATCACGCCGAGATGATGCCCGGCGATATCGACAATGGGATCGCCCATAAAGGCATTGGCGGACAGTTCCGCCAACATCCGGTCACGCGGAAAAAGCGTTTGTACCGAATTCGGGTAACACCGACCAGGTTGTTCCAGTACGCCCTCGCAAGGCGTGCCTTGCAAACTGTAGGTCCGCCCCGGCGCAAGCAACTCGCCGTCCAGGCAAGCCGCCTCGATACGCATCAGGCCGGAATCGGGCTGATGCAGCGCCACATGCGCGTAGTCGGCCCCGAGGGTGCGGGCGGCGAATTCCACCAGATCGTTGAGAAAGTTCTCGCCGCCATGCTGCGATACGAATCGCGCAGTGCCGTTGAGCGTGTTCTCCTGGCTCATGCGCGCGGTTTCATCCATCACGTAGCCGCGCAAACGCCGAACCCGACCAAACTGATCCCGCTCGGCGACAGTGAAATCGTATAGCCAACGCACTTGACCATCCGGCAAGATCAGGCGATAGCGCTGTTCCCAGGTCTTCAGGCGGGTATCCGCCATGTTGGCGGCAACGGCTTCGATCTCCCGGTTCAGGTCATCCGGATGCACGCAATCGGCAAAACGGAACCCCGGCGCCAGCATCTGCTCGGCGCTGTAGCCAAAAATCTGACCAATGTTGGACGAGGCGTAAACCAGCGGCCAGTTCTCCTCGTTCCGCCAGATCAACACGCCAATCGGCCCCCCCGCGAACAGGTCACGTTCCGCCTGCAAATCGCGCGCCAGCGCTTCAGCCCTGGCCTTGGCCTGCACCAGTTCTGCGGCTCGGCGCGCGGTATCGAGGAAAAATCGCACCCGATTCGACAGTATGGCGGCGTTGATCGGCTTCAGCATGAAGTCGGTGGCGCCCACCTGCTGGGCCGACTCGATGGCGTCGAAGTCCGCCTCTTCCAGCATCATGATGATGGCCAGTTCAATCCCGGCCAGGTTATGCATCCATTCACTCAATATCAGACCGGACATGTCGGACAGTCTGTAGCCCAGCAAAACCAGGTCCGGGCGTCGGTCGCTGAACAGCGCCATCGCCTGTTGGCCAGCCGCCGTCTCCACCACCTCGATGCCCTTGCTCTCCAATGCAGCGCGCACCAGAGCGCGCAGCGCGGGATCTTCATCCACTAGCAGAATAGTGGGATGGGTCGACGCAAGGATTTGCATAAGTGGCATGTGAGATAAGGGTTAGGGGTGGCCTGGAGCCTGTCGGGTGCGTTGATTTCGGCATTTCGGCGAAATTTCTGAAGAATTTCCGCAGAATTTTTTGCACGCGTTTTCTGTTTTGCATGCACCAGATCAACCTTGCAGCTTCCTCCCACGCGCACATGCCATCGCCACGCAGCGGAGGTGAATCTCGCCTGCCGGCAAACGAACCGCTAAGCTTGCGGGCCTCGCTTACAACGCACGCAACATGATCAGCACAATTCATGACCTGGTGCTTCATCCCGACTCTCGGCCGGGTTTGCTGGATGCCATCAAGGTGGAAATCGAACCCTTGCCGACGGGAGGGCTTTGCCTGATTTTCCAACTCAGCGGCGATCTGACTCACCTCCGCCTACCAGAAGACAGACCCGCATCGCGCGCCGATGATCTCTGGCGGCACACCTGTTGCGAGGCGTTCATTCGCACTGCGGGCGCGTCGACTTACCGGGAATTCAATTTTTCACCGTCGTCGCAATGGCAGGCGTATGCCTTCACCGCCTACCGCGCCGGCGGCTTGCTGGAGCCGGCGGCCGACCCGAACATTGAATGGATGATGTCATCGAAACAGCTTAGGCTGCTAGCCACGTTGCAAGCCGCCGACCTGCCGCCAGGTCCGCGTTGGCAAGTCGGCTTGAGCGCGGTGATCGAATCCAGCGACGGCGACCTCGGCTATTGGGCGCTGCGCCATCCGCCCGGCAAGCCCGACTTTCATCACCCTGATAGCTTTGCCGTGGAACTGGAACTGACATGAAATTCGGACTCGACCGCCTGCTCACCGAACCCGCACTCCGCCGCCCGCTCGCCGGCCGCCGCGTCGCGCTGCTGGCGCATCCCGCCTCGGTCACCGCCGACCTGACGCATGCGCTCGATGCGCTGGCGGCGCTGCCGGATATCCATCTCGCCGCAGCCTTCGGCCCGCAACACGGGCTGCGCGGCGACAAGCAGGACAACATGATGGAATCGCCGGATTTTCTCGACCCGCAACTCGGCATCCCGGTGTTCAGCCTGTACGGCGAAGTGCGCCGGCCGACGGCGGCGATGATGGACAGCTTCGACGTGCTGCTGGTCGACCTGCAAGACCTCGGCTGCCGCATCTACACCTTTATCACCACCTTGCGTTATGTGCTGGAAGAAGCCGCTCGATTCGGCAAGACCGTGATTGTGCTCGACCGCCCCAATCCAGTCGGCCGACCGGTTGAAGGGCTGACTTTGCAGCCCGGCTGGGAAAGCTTCGTCGGCGCCGGCCCGATGCCGATGCGGCACGGCCTGACGCTGGGCGAAATGGGGCTTTGGTTTGTGCGCTCGCTAAAGCTGGATGTCGATTACCAGGTCATCGCCATGCAAGGCTGGCAACCGGAATCCGCGCCCGGCTTTGGCTGGCCGTTGGGCGAACGAAACTGGATCAACCCCAGCCCGAATGCGCCCAACCTGAGCATGGCGCGCTGCTATGCCGGCACGGTGATGCTGGAAGGCGCCACGCTGTCGGAAGGACGCGGCACCACCCGACCACTTGAATTGTTCGGCGCGCCGGATTTTGGCAAACCCAATATCGCGCCGCGCCAGATCATGGCGAAGATGGCGCAACTCGCCCCCGACTGGCTGGCCGGCTGCCGGCTGCGGGAATGCTGGTTTGAACCGACTTTTCACAAACACGCCGGAAAACTGTGCGCCGGCATCCAGATTCACGTAGAAGACGCCGCTTATGACCACGTCGCGTTCAAACCCTGGCGGCTGCAAGCGCTGGCGTTCAAAGCGCTGCGTTTATTGCAGCCGGACTATCCACTCTGGCGCGACTTCGCCTATGAATACGAACATCACCGCCTCGCCATCGACTTGATCAACGGCGGCGAAGGTCTGCGGCAGTGGGTCGATGACGCGCAAGCGACGCCAGGCGATCTGGATGCGCTGACCCTGCCGCACGAAGCCGCATGGCGAGAACACTGCGAAGCGGTAAAGTTGTACCGATGAAGTTGAAGCTTTGAAGTTGAATCTTTGAAGTAGCCTTATTCATCCAACTCAGTCGGCGGTTCTACCGCCCTCGTCAACGCTGCTTTGTCTTCGTCGCTCACCCCAGGCAGCGCCGAAATCACCCGCCAAAATGTTGCGCCCGTCAATTTGGCTGCTTCACGTATATCGTCGGGCAGCGCCGGATCGTTGACGCCGTTACTCAGATGACGACCGGCATTCACCGCCAGTCGAGCCAACTTGGCGCGCAAACTTTCGTCACCGCGAATCAGGTGATTGATCAACTGCGGCAGATTCAAATCTTCAATCAACAACAACGTGACATCGAGAAATGCAAAACCACAGGCTTGTTTTTGCGCTTCCTCGCTGCGTGTGGCACGGCCGCTTTGCAATTCGTCCAGCGCCAGTTGCGGCAACTTCGGCGCGAAAGCCCATAGCTCCACCTCTCCCGCATTGGCCAGCAGCGCTGCCATCGCGAGTTCGCCCGAGTCCATGTCGTAATGCAATGCACCCCAGCCGGAGGCGATACGCGCAGCCAGCGAGGCGCGCGCTTCGCAAGCGATGAAGCCGGCGTTATCCGACGACACTTCCGGCGCGATTTCAATCTGTTCGCGCAGCGCGTCGGTGCCCAAAGACAGCACCACCCCTAACGGGGTAGTGATGTCGCGCGCCAGGTGCCGGGGTAACCGATTGTTGGCGGCCTTGATCAAACGCAATGCCAGAAGGGGGTCGTCAAGCAGCAGGCTGGCATAGGCTTGCGCGGAAAGTTTCTCGCTCGCGCCTTGCTCCAAAGCATGCAAAGCCAACTTGCTGGCCGCTTTGATCGGCTGCTCCTGATACAACAGATACGCCGCCCATTGCGCCGCACCCCACCAGCTTTGACCGGGCATCGCCAACCCTTAACGACATGGAATAACGCGATTTATACCCAAAAACCAATCACTACAGACAATTTTGCCAGCGCTATCTTGAGTTGGATCAAAACGGCGGCGGACTGACGAAGAACATTGCCAAGCCGGAGGTCGGGTGCGGCACCGATAACTCGCACGCATGCAGCAGCAAGCGACTGGCGCGGGCGCGCGCCGTTGCACCGGCATAAAGCGAATCGCCGAGTATCGGATGGCCGATAGCGCTGAGATGGACGCGAAGTTGATGGGTGCGGCCAGTAAACGGCTCCAGTTCCAGGCGCGAAATGTTCAGTTCAGCATCGGTATGCAATACCCGCCAATGCGAGACGCTCGGCTTGCCATTGATCGGATCGACGATATGCAACGGCCGGTTCGGCCAATCCAATGCAATCGGAAGATCGATAACCCGCCATTCGCCCTCCGCACGGTCGAGCAAATCGATCCCTTCGACCAACGCCTGATAACGTTTGTGTACCACGCGTGCGGCAAACGCCTGGTTCAACGCGCGTTGCGCCGCCAGGCCGCGCGCCATCACCAGCACTCCGGAAGTATCCATGTCCAGCCGATGCACGATGAGCGCGTCGGGATAGCTGCGCTGTACGCGCGCGCTTAAACAATCCTGCTTGTCGGGACCGCGACCGGGCACCGAAAGCAGGCCGCTGGGCTTGTTCAGTACCAACAGGTCGGCATCGGCATGGAGGAGTTCAAAAGCTGCGCCGTCGGGGGGGGCGCCGGGGTCGGAATCAAATGTCACGAAGCAAGTCCGCCGAGGTCAACGACTGACCCGCGCCTGACCGTCAGACTCAAGCAGGCGGACGCGCTCACCCACCATGAACTTCTCGTCGTGATCTTCTTGCACCACCGCGATGGTGCGGCCAGATTCGAGGCGGAGGGTGATTTCCACACCGGCCTTGCGCGTCGAACCTTCTTCAGCCGCCGCGCCGGCCATCCCGCCCACTACCGCGCCGAGCACCGCGCCGATCGCCGAACCTCGGCCTTTGCCGGCGGTGCTGCCGGCGATGCCACCGATGGCGCCGCCAGCCGCCGCACCGATACCGGATTCAGTCCCTTCCAGCTTGACCGCGCGAACATATTCGACCACCCCGATTTGAACATCGTAAACCCGACGCGCCTCCCCACGTTCATAGTCGTCACCGCCGCGTCCGCTGGCGCAACCCGCCACCAAAACTGCTGTCAGCAAAATCCAGAATAGTTTCATTTTCAACTCCTTAGAGTGAATAACCGTATTCCAATTTGAAGCGATCGGCGACCTCATCCCAAGTGAAAGTGTGGTTCTGCCCGCCCCGCTGAGCAATTTTGATCGCCCCCAACAAACCAGCCAATCGACCGCAAGTTGGCCAGTCCATGCCCTTGTGCATGCCGGTCATCAAGCCGGCGCGATAGGCATCACCGCAGCCGGTCGGATCCACCACTGCGCTGGCCTTTGCCGGCGCAATCTCGTGTACCTGGCCATCGGCGTAAATCTGTGAGCCATCGCCGCCCAGCGTGACCACCAGCGCGCGCACCTGCTTCGCCATCTGCTCCAGCGTCTGGCCGGTGCGCTCCTGCAACAGCTTCGCCTCATAGTCGTTGCAGGTCAGGTACTCGGCCTGACGAATGAAATCGAGCAACTCCTCGCCGTTGAACATCGGCAAGCCCTGACCGGGGTCGAAAATAAACGGGATGCCGGCTTCGGCGAACTGGCGCGCATGCTCGATCATGCCCTGGCGCCCATCCGGCGACACGATGCCCAGTTTGATGCCCTCAGCCAACGCCACTTTGTTCTGATGCGAGTAATTCATCGCCCCCGGATGGAACGCGGTGATCTGGTTATCGGCCAGGTCGGTGGTAATGAAAGCCTGTGCGGTAAACGTATTGGCGACGCGATGAATCAGACTGGCGTCGAGCCCGAGTTGCTTCACCCGTTCGGCATAGGGGGCAAAATCATCGCCCACCGTCGCCATGATCACCGGCTCTCCGCCCAGCAATTTCATGTTGTAAGCGATATTGCCGGCGCAACCGCCATACTCCCGACGCATATCCGGCACCAGGAAGGCGACGTTCAGAATGTGAATCTGCTCGGGCAGGATGTGATTCTTGAAGTGGTCATGAAACACCATGATGGTGTCAAAAGCCATGGAACCGCAGATCAGGGTGCGCATTGGAATCTTTACGGGTGGTTAGGTTAGAGAACGGATTCTCGCGCCGGAGGCGGCGAAAAAACAGCCCGAGCGGTCGTGCCGCCGGGGTCGGACGACAACTAGGAGACTAGAAAATCAATTCTGCCAGAGCAGTTTGCTGTGCAGCCAACCGGTGTTATCCACCTCATCGATAACCTGCACCCAATCTCCTTCGACGCCAATCACCTTGAACGCGTAATACTTCTCCACCTGATCAAGCGGGGTCTTGCCATGGCTGGTGCCGGGGCCGCTGCGGACGTTGGCGATGTTTGCCTTCACTACCGCGCATTTGATCTTGTCGGTCAGCAGGTTGCGGAAGATCCAGTGAGTGTCGCCGTCCACATCCTCGACCTTGTACCAGTCGCCAGTCCGGCCAAGCTGCTTCAACGGCATGTATTTGTAAACTTCCCAGGTTTGCTCGTGCTGGGTGCCGGGCCCCTTGCGCAGATTGGCTTCCGGAACATGCACACAGGAAGCGGAAGCGAAACCGGCAATAGATAAAGAAGCGATAGCAAGAACTTGAACAGACTTTTTCATTGGAAAAATATCTCCTGGATGCAATAAGGGGGAAAGTGAAACAGCCTTGGCGTTATCAGCCAGGCCAAGCGTAATTGTTTGCAGCCGTATTGTTTTTTTGGATATTTTACCGCGCCCGCCGTGATAGGTTCCAAACCGAGCTTCAAACCACCGCAATCAGCACCTGCGCATGAAGCGGCAAACCACAGCCAGCGCTGGCGGTATTGGGTGGATAAACAATTCCATATTCCGCTCGGCATGCAGCCGCAGCATGGTGCGCGCCAAGCCATCGATGACCGGTTTCAGCGGCGAGCGTCGGCTCGTCTTCAACCAGAAGGATGCACATCAGCGGGCCTCCTGGCTAACTTTGCCCCTGACCTTCTGGCCAAGCTGGCGACCATCGCGGGCATCGATTTTCAGTTTGATCAGTGCGCCATCGGCCCGAAGCAGTTTGATCTCGTAGAGCCAGCGGCCGTCCTCGGCCTCAAGTTCGACTTCCATGATCTGGCCGGGCTATTCGCGTTCGATGCGCTACAGAATCGTTCGCAGGGGCAGCACCTCTCCCGCCTTCAACTTTTGAGCGCCGCCAGCATCAGTGCCGGTAGCCCACATCCAGGCCCAACCGAAGTATGGTTCTGCGGCCCGCTAGGTCTGGCCAAAAATCTGCAAACCGACCTGCAACAATCATGGCGCGGCAACTATCGCTTTTATCAGGAGGCATTCGAAATGCGCTAGGAGCGCTGTCGGACTTTGATCTTCGATAGCAAAATGGTATCCGCCAGACTTTGGCGGCAACCACTTGAACAGAAAAAACGATGAACTTTTTTCAGAAACGTACCGCGCTTCGCATCGCCGCTGTCAGCATTGTTCTGGCCTCCCTGACCAGCCCTGTGTCATGGTTCATTGCCCGGGAACGGGCAGAAAAAAGCATCGTTGCGCTGGCCATGGAGGAATCTGGACGCCTGTTGCACCATTACGATGCGCTCGATCTTTCCGGCACGATGGCCGCCGAGCATGCCGCAGCCGCCGCGAAAACCATTGCTGGCGGCTTGTTCGATATCGCGGAGATTTATGACGCCCAGGGGCGCAAGCTTGCCGAATCGATGACGCACGCAGGCGCACTGCTGGAATCGTCCCTGCCGAAACATGGCCGGCCAACCTATTCCTCCGCCACTTATGAAAGTCTGCGACTGCCGGATGACCGCTGGGTTCTGCGCGTCTTTGTCCCGTTGCACATTTCCGAAACCGACACCAACGGACCGATCACCGGCTATTTCGAAGGGGTACGTGTCGTTTCCGCCTGGCAGCGGGGGGAAATAATGTCCAGCGCCTTGACCACGGCATTGATGGTCAGTCTCGCCGCCCTGCTTTGTGGCGCGGCAATCTATCCAGTGGTAGTGCACTTGTCGAACGATAACGAGCGCAAGGCGCGCGAGGTGCTCGATTCCCATATCTCGATGATGGAATCGCTCGGCCGCGCCATCGCCAAGCGCGATTCCGATACCGGCGCACATAATTACCGCGTCGCCTGGATAGCGGCGCGTATCGCCGAGCACCTGCAACTGTCAGGCTCCGAGATGCAGGCGCTGATTGCAGGCAGCTTTCTGCATGATGTCGGCAAGATCGGCATTCCCGATGCCATCCTGCTGAAGCCCGGCAAACTGGACGCCGAGGAAATGTCCACCATGCGCACCCATGTCCAACAAGGCGAGGAAATCGTCACCGGCATGGGTTGGCTCGACGGCGCGCAAGCCGTTGTCGCCGCGCATCATGAGAAATGGAATGGAAGCGGCTATCCACGCGGCCTGGCCGGCGAGGCGATACCCTTGGCGGCCCGAATTTTCGCCATCGCCGATGTATTCGACGCCCTATGCTCGAAACGCCCATACAAGGAACCGATGTCATTTGAAGCCAGCATGGCGATTCTGGACGGCGACACTGGCAGCCATTTCGATCCCGCCGTGATGGCGGTGTTTCGGCCGATGGCAGGGGAGATCTTCAAGCGCCTGAACAACAGCAGCGAAGCCGACTCTCGGCAACTTCTCGAAGAACGCATACGGCAGCACTTCGAAATGTAGCGGCCGGTTCGAACCGATGTCGTTTTGCGCGGAGACCAGGCATACGGCGGAAGGCGCGATAAAGCCGCTTTTCCGCCCTACGACTTCTCCTCGACCATCAGGCGCGGTATACCAATCATCCTTGAAACCTTTGTTAACCGCGTCCGAGTATGGGGTCACCCAATTGGTGAGCGACATCGAAGGCGGTGAAACGGACAGCAGCAGATTCAAGGTTAAAACTTCACCTCACAACGACCTTCTGCCGAATTGATTTCCCGTTCCGGCCCCATTGCCACCGCCGGAGCCCGCGTTGGTGACGGGATATTCCGGATGACAGTAATCGGCGCCAAGACTGCAACAGCCGGTTGTCACACCGGCGCTTTTCAGGCCGGCATCAAAGGCCCAGTAATGGCTATAACTTCCCGCGCGCAGGTTTTCAAAGACGGCTTTTACATCCGCCAGGTTGCTCACCAGCGCGATGTCGCGATCGAGGTCGTTAACATCCGTCACTTCCACCATACAGCCGACTTCCAGGCTGGCCTGCGCCGAGGCGATACCCATTGTGTAGAGCGTGTCATAAAGATTTTGCAGCGTCGGCAGGGTGTAGCGCCCGGCCGGAATCGCGGCCAGCGTCTCGGCCGAATAACTGGCTGCGGGATTGAGTACGTCCGAGACGCTGAGGTTGTATTTCTCCAACAACGACTGCACCGCAGCTTCATGCTGCGTTTCGGCATTGTTGGCGATGTTGTACAACTGTGAGCTGGGGTGAACGACATTCAGCGCAAGGTAGACATCCTTGGCCAATTTTTCCTCGTTCCACATGTAGGCTAGCGTTTCTTTCTGCGCGTCGGTCAGCACATTGGCGGGCAGGCTGCTGACCAGCAACTCGGCGGGAGTTGCCCCGACCAGTGCCGCGGCCTCATCCGCATCGACCATGTCGACCGAACCGCTCAGCTCGGCGATGAGTTGCCGCTCCAGCGTGGCGGTGTCGGTGGTCATGTTCTGGTAAGCATTGATACGCGCTTGAATGGCGTTGGACAGGTTCGCCAACTCCGTGGTGGTGAGCGTTGCCACGTCGCTGATGTGATGTGTCACCGCGTATTTGTAGAGTTCATCGCTGAGCGCGGCGATCATGCGGTCTTGGCTGGGCGTGTTGTTCAACAGTTGTTGTTGGGTAAAACCCATCACTAAAAGGCTTTCCAACAACGTGCTGTTGCTGGCAAGAGTCGATCCAAGTGTGATGGCGAGCCCGCTCTGGCCGCTCTTGAGGGTCAGCGTTCCCGCCTTGACGTCACCCGTATCGACAACGCCGCTGCGGTTGAGGTCGATATAGCCGCCCAAACTGCTGATCGGATAGGTCGGCGGCATATTGAAGCGATAAACGCCATTGCCGAGATGAGCGCCATGTTTGCCACTGGCGTCGATGAGCGTCGACTCAAGCAGAGGGCCGCGTTCGACTGTGATATCCGTTGCCGTGGCGGCGAAGCCAGGGGTCGTCGGCGTGGCGGCATCGCCACCGTCACCGCCACAACCGGCGAGCAGGGTGCTGACCATGCCGGCCAATAAAATATTCTGTCTGCTGAGTGTTCGTTTCATGAGGTTCTCTTTTCTGGTTAAAAAGTTGTTGTAAATAGTTGGGCTGCCACTTCATGGTCGATCAAGAAGTGGCAGAAAAAAAGCGACTGTCCATGAATAACCAGGACATTCTGGCTGCACGGGTGGGCGCGGTACTGCGTTGCCGGTCGCTTGAAGGGAATGACCATGCTGCTCGACCGGCGCCTTGCACCGCATCCCACCAGCACACCCATCACTGCCCAGGTTATTCATGGACAGTCGCAAAGAGTTGAAGCCCATATTTGAATTTCAGCTTCAGCGTCCCCGTCCCCCGCCTCGCCGATTCCCGCCGCCACTGGTGCTACCGCTGCTGCCACCGCTTTGCCGGGCCTCGAAACCGGATCCGTAAGGAAGATCATTTCGTCGCCCGCCGCCGCCCCGTGAATGATCGGCATGAGCAATCGGCGGCTGGCCGATATCAGGCAGAGAAGTAGCGGCTCCGGCGGTTGGCGGGTTCCAGGTATCGGGGCGAAAATCGCGCGGCAAGGAGAGATCGAGCGGCCGGCGCGGCGCGCCTTCTCCCCCTTCCGCCGCAGCCAGAGCGGGAGCAAGAAGGGCGCAGAACAGGATGGGGAAAATTGCACTTTGCATGATCATTCCAGATTAAGCAGTCAGTTCGCCTGGGAGCCTGTCGGACTTTGGTCGTCGATTTTCAGCCGACGATTCCAAAGTCAGACAGGCTCCTTGGTTTCGATACTGCGCATTCTGGTCTTGCGGTGTGGCCAATCCTTTACCGACATGTAGCGGCATGTATCGCTTTGTATCAACGTGTAGCCCGCCCGCCTGTCCGCTTCGGTCCACGATTACACTGCTGGCATGAATCTTCCTGTGCGCATATTAGTGGTGGACGACGACCCCGCCTTGCGGGAGTTGCTCTCCGCCTATTTGACCGATACCGGCTTTGTCGTCGATCTGGCTGGCGATGGTGCTGGCATGCGTGATGCCATTGCGCAATCCTTGCCGGACGCCATCGTGCTGGACCTGATGCTGCCCGGCGAAGACGGTCTGACGCTGACGCGCGCCTTGCGCGCGCAATCGGGCGCGGCGGCATCCATCCCGGTTCTGATCCTCTCCGCCCGCGGTGAGGAGATCGACCGGGTGGTGGGACTCGAAATGGGCGCCGACGATTACCTGGCCAAGCCTTTCAGCCCGCGTGAACTGCTCGCCCGACTGCGGGCGCTGCTGAGGCGCTCACAGACCCCGCCCGGCACGGCATCCGCATCAACGCAAGAGGCATACCGCTTCGGTCCCTACTATCTCGACCTGGCGGCCCGACGTTTGCTGAGAGACGAGATTGATCTGGGTCTCTCCAGCGCAGAATTCGATCTGCTTAAAGTATTTACCGAACGCCCCAATCGAGTGTTGACCCGCGACATACTGATGGATCAGCTGAAAGGCTACGACTGGGACCCCAACGACCGCACCATCGATATTCGGGTGGCGCGTCTGCGGCGCAAGCTCGAGCCCGACCATGCCAACCCGATCTACATCCGCACCGTGCGTGGCGAGGGCTATTTGTTCAACCCGCGTGGCTCGGCATCCTGATCCGCCATGCGCAGCGGCCTCAGCCTTAGCCAGCAAAACGCGATCCGGCTAGGCTTGGTGTTTGTGCTGTTCGAGATTCTTGCGGCGCTGGCGGTGGTGTTTTTTCTCATGCTGCCGATGGCCCTCCGTGCCGCCAGTGACCTGGCCGGACTCATCGTCCTCTCCGCCCAGACCTGGAGCGAGTTGCCGCCCGAAACCCGACCCGCGTTCGAGCGCGAACTGGTGGCCGCACATGGATTGTTTCTCGCCGCCGAAAAACCGGCTGGGGCAGCGGCGACCAGCAAAGGCGGCCCCTATATACGCAAGTTCGAGTCGGAATTGACGCGGCGCGCCGGGATGGCCGTGACCCTGTCGAGCGAGACGCGCGCAGGTGAAATCTGGCATTGGGTCGGCATCCCCAGCGGTGGGCGACTTTTATGGGCGGGGTTTTCGCATGATCGCGTCGGCCCTCAGCCTTTACTGGCGGGAATATTGACGCTTGCCACCGGCCTTCTCCTGGCCGGGGTCGCGGCTTGGTGGCTGGCCCGCCGCACCGTCGCGCCGCTCGAACGATTCGACTTGGCCGCCGCCGCGCTGGGACGTGGAGAAACCCCCGAAATGCTGCCCGAATCCGGCCCGCGCGAGCTTGCCGCACTCGCCCATCGTTTCAATCAGCTGGTTATTCAGGTGCGCGACCTGCTTGATGCACGCACAACCCTGCTGGCCGGGCTGTCACACGACTTGCGCACACCGCTGGCGCGCATGCGGCTGGCGCTGGAGATGCAGGAACGTCGCCCCGACCCAGCCTGGATCGCTCGCCTGGATCAGGATGTCGAGGAAATGAACACCCTGGTGCGGGATATGCTGAACTTGGCGCGCGGCCTGGGTCAGGAAGCCGCGACCACCGTCGATCTAACCGCTTTGCTGAACGAACTGGCTGAGCGGGCACGCGAAATGGGAACCCAAGTCACTGTCCGCGCCCCGTTGCTCCAACTCCAACTTGCACCGGCAGCGCTGCGCCGCGTGCTCGACAATTTTTTGACCAATGCCCAGCGCTACGCCGGCAAAAGCGGCATAGAACTGCGCGTCGAAGCAAATGAAGGCGTTTGCCGAATTGGCGTACTCGACAGCGGGCCGGGCATCCCGGCAGACCAACTGGAAGCGGTATTCCGTCCATTCCACCGGGTTGAATCCTCGCGCAACCCGGCAACTGGCGGCACCGGCCTGGGACTGGCGATCGTGCGCCAACTGGCGCAGGCGAATGGCTGGCGAGTCTGGCTGGAGAACCGACCGGAAGGTGGCCTGGCCGCCTGGATCAGCCTGCCAATGGTGGCAGGTTAAAACGATTGATCGCGTAGAAAACGGCTGCAATGGTCGACCACCAACCCGTCCGGAGCAGGACTTCGAGGTGTCACCGACCCAATCCTGTTACGGCTTTTCTTGTTCAGGGACAGCAACGCTGTGTGTTTTGACCATATAAAAAAAGCCCGCGCATGGCGGGCTTTTTTAAGCGGGAATTGACGCCGAAATCAGGGTTTGACCTTGTCGATAGTCAACTTGACGTTCTTCGAACCCACCTTGATAGCGGTCAAAGTCCCTTCAAGATCACCGGCGGCGCCCATCGGGTCTCCGGTTTTGGAAACCCGCACGGCGAGGTTCACTTCCTTGAAATTGGACAGTTTGTTGTCCGGGTTCATCGCCATCGCATCAGACAACTCGAACTCCAGCGGAAACTTCACCGCAGTGGCGCGGATTGCGGCGACCGGAGCGCCGCCGCCAGCGGAGCGTGCAAACAGGAAGATGACATCCTTGTCGCTGATTTTGCCCTTGAAAGCCGGTGCAACATCGACCGTGCCCTGGATAGTCAAACCCGTGGTTGCCGACTTGTCCGTTGCCGCCGACGGCTGATCGGCCAGGTTATCCATCCCGGTCATGCTGCCACGCGCCAATTTGTTGGCTTCCTTCTGCGCTTCCAGCACATCCTGCGCGTAAGGCGAATCCGGCGGCAGTTGCTTGTGCAGATGCTTGAAGTAAAAAGCGGCCTGGGCGAAATTTTTGTCCTGAAACGACCCGATGGCGGCCAATTCGAGACCCTTGATGTCATTCGGATCTTTTTCCAGCGCCTGCAATACCAGCATCATCGGCTCGCCCTTCAACACCCGGTTGCGGCTGATCGCCAGCGCTTCGGCATAACCAGTCATCACGGCGGGGACATCGGGCTTCAGTTTGATCGCCTTTCCATAGGCGTTCAGTGCCTCCGGCCAATGGCCCACCGCAGCGTAGGTTTTTCCGAGAATAGTCCAGGCTTCGACATCATCTGGATCGGTCTTGGTTTTTTCCTCGACCTTCTGAATCATCTGCATGATGTCGTGCTCGCCCTGCGCGCCCTGAGGTATCGGCGGGTTCGCCTGCGCTTCGGCGATGGCGATCAACGACATCGGATTACCGAGCACAAAATACAAACCGAAAGCGGCGACCGGCAGCACGCCCGCAAGGGTAAAACCAAGGCGGCGACTGGCGACCGGCGCCATCGCCAGATCGGCTTTGCTGAGCGCATCTTCCGCAAGGCGGCTTTCCAGTTCCAGCTTGCTGACTTGATACTGTTCTTCCGACAGCAGGCTATTGGCGCGGTCGGCCTCCATTTCTTTCATCTGATCGCGATAGACGGCAATATTGATATCGCGCCGCGCGGCTTTGGCGGCGACTTCTTTTTTGCGTAACAGCGGCGGCAAAACAAAAGCCAGGGCGATGGCGACACATACGACAGCGGCGACCCAGAACAGGGTGACGGACCAAAAAGGATTCATTTGTTGTCTTCCAGTAAGTGAGCGGCGGCGGCAAGTTGCTTTTCGTCGACCGGCGTTTCTTTGAGGTTGCGGCGCTTCTTCAGCGTGAAATACCAGACTCCGGCGCCCAGCGCGAGGAACAGCGCGGGGCCGAACCAGAGCAGCAAGGTCAGTGGCTTGAAAGGCGGGCGGTACAACACGAAGTCGCCGTAACGGGTGGTGAGGTAGTTGATGACTTCCTTGTCGTCTTTGCCGGCCTTCATCTGGACGCGAATTTCCTCGCGCAGATCTTCCGCCAGTTCGGCGTGCGAACCGGCCAGCGATTCATTCTGGCAGACCAGGCAACGCAGTTCTTCCGACAGTTTGATCATGCGTTGCTCGATCGCCGGATCGGCGCCGATCGACTCGGCTTCGGCGGCCCAAGCCGCCGGCGCAGAAACAAGCGCCAGTGAAAACAGCAACGATCTGCTGAAAAGTTGCCAACTCATACGTCCCCGACTCATACGCCCAACTCCTTCAGTTTCGGTTCGAATTTCTCTTTCCAGATATCCGGACTGATCGGACCGACATGTTTCATGCGCACGATGCCTTCCTTGTCAATGACATAGGTTTCCGGTGTGCCGGTGACGCCATAGTCGATGCCGACCTTGCCGGAAAGATCATTCGGCACCGCGAAATAGGGGCTTCCTTGCTGTGCCAGAAGTTGTTCTGCTTCGCGCTGCTTGTCCTTCCAGTTGAGCCCGACGATGGGGGTCGGCTGACTCTGCGCCAAGGCCATCAGCAGACCATGTTCCTGCCGGCAGGAGACGCACCAGGGCGCCCAGACATTCATCACCCAGACCTTGCCCTTCATGTCGGCGGGACTGAACGATGTATTCGCATCCCCAACGACTGGCAATGTGAAGGCCGGCGCAGCCTTGCCGATGAACGGCGAAGGCACTTCACGCGGATTGAGGAACAGGCCCTTGGCGAAGAAACCGACCAGGATCAGGAATACGATGAGCGGAATCCAGCGTTTCATATCAGGCTCCCTGCGCGGCCGCGCCAGCGGGTGCTGCGGCTTTGACGGCGATGCGATAGCGCCGGTCAGCGGCGGCCAGGAAACCGCCGATTACCATGAACAACGCACCCAACCAGAGCCAGTTGATGAACGGCTTATGGAACACCCGTACCGCCCAGGTCTGCGCTTGTTCATCCAGCGGCTCGCCAAGCGCAACGTAGATATCGTCGAACAGGGCGGGCTGAATCGAAGCTTCCGTCATCGGCATGCCGGAGGCGTTATAGATGCGTTTTTCCGGATGCAACTCATACAATTTCTTGCCGTTCTTGCTGACTTCCACCGTACCTCTGGCGGCACGGTAATTCGGCCCCTGATGTTCCGTGGTGCCCTGAAAGGTGAAGGTGTAGCCAGCCAATTCGGTATGGTCGCCAATGTTCATCCGCACATCGCGCTCCTCCTGATAGTTGGCAACCACAGTGATGCCGGCGACGCCCACCGCCATGCCGAAGTGCGCCAGCTGCATGCCCCAGAAGGAGCGGGTCAGCGAGGACAAGCGGGCACCGTTCTTCAGACGCTCGCGGAATCCGATCAACACCGTCAGCAAGATCCACATCGCCATGGCAAAACCGAATGTCGCCCAGGGATTGAAGCCCTTCAGCGTCAACGGCAACAGAATGCCGGTGGCCACCGAGATCGCCAGCGCCCATTTCAGGCGCGACACCATGTCCGGCAGGCTGGCTTCTTTCCAGCGCGCCAGCGGGCCGATCCCCATCAGGAACAGCGCCGGCGCCATCAGCGGCACGAACACGGCATTGAAGTAGGGAGGTCCGACGGAAATCTTGCCCATGCCCAGCGCATCGATCAGCAACGGATACAAGGTGCCCAGCAACACCGCGCCCAACGCGGCGAGCAGAACAACGTTATTGCCCAGCAACAGCGCCTCGCGAGAAAACCAGGCAAATCGACCGCCGCTCAGCATCTTCGGCGCGCGCCAGGCATACAACGCCAGCGAACCACCGATGACAAAGACCAGGAAACCAAGGATGAATGCGCCGCGCGCCGGGTCGGTGGCAAACGCATGGACGGAAGACAGCACGCCGGAGCGCACCAGGAAGGTGCCTAGCAGCGACAGCGAGAACGCCACCAGCGCCAACAGCACGGTCCAGGCCTTGAATGCGCCACGCTTTTCGGTGACAGCCAGCGAGTGAATCAATGCTGTGCCGGCAATCCAGGGCATGAACGAGGCGTTTTCAGTCGGATCCCAGAACCACCAGCCGCCCCAGCCCAGTTCGCGATACGCCCACCAACTGCCGAGCATGATACCCAAGGTCAGGAATGCCCAGGCCACCGTGGTCCATGGCCGCGACCAGCGCGCCCAGGCGGCGTCGAGTCGACCTGAAAGCAGCGCCGCGATAGCAAAGGCAAAGGCGACCGCGAAACCGACATAACCCATGTACAGCATCGGCGGATGAATGATCATGCCCCAGTCCTGCAACAGCGGATTCATGTCGCGACCGTCAACGGCGGCGGGAATAAGACGATCGAATGGATTCGAAGTAGTCAACAGAAAAGCGAGAAAACCAACCGAGATCAAGCCCATCACCCCCAGCACCCGTGCCACCATGTCATCCGGCAAGTGCCGCGAGAAGACCGAGACGGCGGTAGTCCAGAAGCCAAGAATCAGCACCCACAGCAGCAATGAACCCTCATGCGAACCCCAGGTGGCGGTCAGGCGATAAATCTCCGGCAGTTGCGAGAAAGAATTGCTCGCTACGTTCTCGACCGAAAAGTCGTTGACCATGAAGGAATAGGCAAGACAGCCGAATGCCAACAGAGAGAAGACGAATTGTCCCTGTGCCGCCGGCCGCGCCACCGACATCAACGTGAGATTGCCGCGCTGCGCGCCGATCAGCGGCAGTATGGCCTGAGTAAGTGCCAACAAAAGTGCGACGATGAGGGCAAAGTGGCCGAGTTCTGGAATCATGGGTGCTCCTTGAGGGTGCCGGTTGAATGCGGCATTAGGCGCCGGCCAAACTGGCGCCTTGGGTGTTGGTGTTTTATTCCGCTAACGTCTGTTGTGCTTTTGCTGCTTGTTCCAAGGCTTGCGCGGCCTCAGGCGGCATGTAGTTCTCATCATGCTTGGC
>JFJP01037214.1_pt1 | contig 37116 bp, 26 predicted proteins | sample 431651 | NCBI WGS metagenome assembly JFJP01 (sample SAMN02602958, study PRJNA72255) | Microbial mat metagenome, whole genome shotgun sequencing project. | biome: fresh water; feature: sink hole; material: water; isolation source: purple microbial (photo- and chemosynthetic) mats found in... | reverse complement strand
GGAGGGTACTGAGTTGCTCTATCATATGAACCGGAAGGGCAACGGACTTTATCTTTTTGTTATCGGGGGAGAGGTGGAGGCCGGAGGTCAGTTGCTTGGACGCCGCGATGCAGCAGGCATGTGGGAGTGCGATGAAATAAGCATAAAGGCAACTAAAGACTCGTTTCTTCTCCTTCTCGATATTCCGATGAACTAGCAGTAAGATTAGAAAAAAAATGAAAAGCGTCGTTAAGTGGGAGAGAATCTCCTGCTTAACGACGCTTCTGCTATGTAAGGATTTAATTGAGATTCATTCGGATAAGCTTAACATTGCTTAACTTGATACCCTGGCTGTCGCTGATTTTTATAACTGCAACGATAACAGGACCTGAAGATTTTATCTCCTCGTTCGAAACTTGCAAACTGTGAGTGCCAGCGTTTGAAATACGCGCTTCAAGTGTTCCTACCTGTCGCCCGGTTAAATCCAGAAACCTGACTTCGGCTATTCCGCCCGATGCTGTTTCAAATTCAATTGTAGTGAGGTCTGAATAAGGGTTGGGATAAACCCTGACTCCTGCAACTACCGGGATTAAATTCCGAATTCCGTCGGGCAGGCAGGCAAGGGTTTCGATCTGTTTGGCCATCACCTTTTCAAACAATACTCTGTGACCGGCATTGTTCAAATGCACGCCATCACCCGAATTGTACTGGGGCAAAATGAGTCCGTTGGGAGTGGCCGTAATACTCCAGAAATCAATAGCATTTTCACCATAAATGTAAAGCAAGGTATCGGCCATGTCCGACTGAAGTTTAATTTGTGCCGGATCGGTGAAATTTCGTGGCTGGGTTGTTGCGATCCAAACGGTAACACCCTGTGCATTCGCTGCATTAACAACAGCCGCGTAATTGTTTAATTGTTTCTCAACCGAATAATTCTTGTTTGCATCATTTGATGGCATGTTCACAATTATCGCATAGGGATTGTAAGTCAGAGCTTTGGTTACATTTCTGTTTACATCTATGGTTTCTGTAATTCCATCAGGCATTACAGTGCCTGTTGGAAGCATTTGAAAAGTGGTGTATCCGCCCAAAGCCAGATTTACAACTGTGTAATTTGAATTTATAGCCTTCAAAGCAGCTGTATATCGCTTAACCCATGAGCTGTCGATGGTGCTTGCCCCTGAACCGTAAGCAGTTGATGAACCAAGAATTACGATTGTGCTGTTGCATGTTTTTTCAACAATGCTGAAATTCTGATAGCTCTCATCGAAATATATGCCCGACGAAAGTCTTACCAGGCACTGCGTTGAAACAGCATCAGGCACTGTCCATTCGTACGACACTGCTGTTGGAGCCACCGAAGCCAGATCGTTCCAGCTGCCGCCATTATCTGTTGAGTACTCAATGCTGATGTTTTCTGTAAGATTCAGCGGTTCCCATGCAATAGAATGTGTAGTGCCAACGATCCAGTTTTCGCCACCATTGGGAGAAATAAGTGAAATGGAAGGCTCATTCGGATTCAAAATGCTAAAAGTATTGTCGCTGACATCGCTGGCCGAGCCCGATACAACCTTTACCAGACATGTACTTGAAAAATCTTCTGGTACCAACCATTCCAACGACTGTGTTGTATTTTCCACGCTTTGAATGAGAGTCCAGTTGACTCCGTTATCTGAAGAATAGGAAATGTCGATTGCCCCGGTTATATTGGTCATTGCCCATGAAATAGTCTGAGTGGAACCTGCAACCCATTTCTCCCCACCGCTTGGTGAAATAAGTGTTGCAGTAGAAGGCAGAGCCTCTTCTAACTCATAAATAATGGTCAACGCTCCCAGATAATAGAATTTGTAGGGTGCATTTGTGTTATTCTCTCCCGGGGAGACAATCAGAGTTACCGTCCCGTCTGCTTTTGGCTTAATTGTAACGCTTGCAGAGGTTATAACATTATTGGAGGTATTGATGTAAACTGAGTCGATAGTGTTGCTAACAAATTTATACTTTGTTTCGCGATTGTCTGCTGCACCCGCACGTGAGCCAAATACTACGAATTTATAGTTCTTATCGGGTGTGAGTCCGGTAATATGCATTCCTCCGGTTGGTTCGGTTCCCCCTGAGAACTCTACAACACAGCCATAATAATTGTCTCTTGTAGCAGAAACGGGTAAACCCAGAGATACATCCGGTGTGGTGGCTCCAGTTTCATTGATCCCGTTAAAACGATCATAAATGGTAAGGCCTATCCCGGTAAGAAGGTTCCGTGAGTTTTTTAGCTGAGCAATCTCTCCGGCGCCCATAACTTCTGCCAGATTGTTCCAGGGTTCAGCCGATTTGGTTGCCTGTGCGCCAAAATCGATACTTATCGTGTCGTTTGGAACTTCAATAGAAAAAATTGAACTGCTCACATCACTTGTTCCACCGGATGAAACGCTCACCAAACAGAGCGCTGAAGGCGAATTGGGGATAATCCAGTCAAATGAAGTACGGGTAGAAGCTACTGAAGCAATCTCCAGCCAGGTTCCTCCATTGTCCAACGAATATTCCAATGCAATATTTGCTGCAATATTTGCTGTAATCCACGTGATTGCATAGACAGAACCTACATAAAGGGTTTCACCTCCGTTGGGAGCAATCAGAGTAATTGTGGGGACAGCAGGTTCTGAGATTGTGAAAACGGCATCGCTTTTATCCTCGGTTAAACCCGATGTGGCACGTATATAACACTCTGTTGAGGCAGTATTTGGCACCAACCATTCGAAACTGGTCTGGCTTGAAGGAACCGTTGTAATTGAATTCCAGTTTACCCCATTATCGCTCGAATATTCCAAAAGGATATCTGCAGAAATGTGTTCTGCTGTCCATGTTATATTCTGGCTTGTACCAACTTCCCAATCTTCCCCTCCGTTGGGAGCAGTTATCCCGAGTGATGGTATTGCTATGGTGAATGCGGCGTCAGATACATCGGTTGCTGTGCCTGATGTGGCACTGATAAGACATTCAGCAGAGCCTGAGCCAGGAACAAGCCAGTCTAAGGAAGTTGCTGAAACATCTGCAGTTCCGATTGAGATCCAGTTTGCACCATTATCAATTGAATAGCTTAGGGCGATGCCATCTGTAAGGTTTGTTTTAGACCAGGTTATGGTTTGTGTGGAGCCCGCAAGTAGCACTTCCCCACCATTTGGTGAATTAACGGTGATCGCAGCTGGAAGGGCAGGTTCCGACTCATAAACAATTTTCATAGCCCCGAAATAATAGAATTTCGAGGAATTTGTATTGCCTTCCCCCGGACCTACCAACATTTTCAATGAGCCGTCAGCTTTAGGCTGAACCGTTTTTGTTGTAACGTTCATTGTGTTGTTTGAGGTGTTAAGGTAGGCTGAGTCAGGTGTAAGCGCATCGAATCGATACTTTGTTTCACGAATGTCAGAAACTCCGGTACGGGACCCGAAAATAATAAATGTGTATAATTTAGCGGGATTAAGACCAGTAAGTTCGATCCCTCCTGTAGGTTCGGTGACCCCACCAAAGGCAACCGCACTCCCAAAGTAGCTGTCGCGTGTTGCGGATCCCGGAAAATCAATCGAAGCATCAGGAGTTGCAGTTCCGGTTTCGTTTATTCCTGTGAAAGAGTCGTAAACACTAAGTCCTACGGCAGTAGTTAGGTTTAGAGTGTTTTTCAGCGGGGTAACAACCGCTGAGGCTTGCGAATTGGTATGGCTGTTCCAGACTCCCGAAGAAAGGCTTGCCTGGGCACCAAAATCCACCAGGATGGTATCTGTCTGCGAAAAAGCAGGCATCACATTCAGAAGAAATAAGGCGAGAATAATCAAAAGATAATTTTTCTTCATTTTATTAAGCTTTAGTTAGTAATTAATATGTGGTTGGTAATTATTCTTTCTTAAAGTGAAATTTATGGTAAAACATATCTTTTTAAGATAGGCTTATATCTATTGGCTCTTTTTTATCCCAAAGTTATTCAATTCTAGTATTTGACCATTTTTACAGTCTTTGTTTCTCCCTGTTTCTCCTGGATTCTTAAGAAATACAGACCCGCTTGAATATTGCCTGTATCAATTGCATTACCTTCATTTTCAGACAGTGTATACTTCTGGACGGATTTTCCCGAAACACTTATCAATTCAAGGTTTTTGATTTCTGTGTTGTTTCTGAAACTAATCTGACTGTCGAATGGGTTAGGAAACGCTTCGATAGTATTCTCCCTCATGGCCTTTTCAAGCTTGAGTGCCAGGGGGCCGTCGGTGCGGAAAGGCGAAGCGGGCAGAAACTCTTTGTTTATCAGATTGGGAGAGGGGGCATTGGAGAAGGCATATCTGGCAGCAATCGGATTTGTGACATTTGGACTTGAAACAAGGATATCGTTGCCTTCTATCTCTGTAGCGGCATTGTGGAAAACCTGATCCGCTCCGGCTATTGTGAAATTGTCGGGAGGCAGACCGTTGTTGGTTGTCAGACCGGTTCCAACAGATTCAGCCTTAAAGCTGATTCTAATTTTGTTGCCCTCGATACTGTACGATTCATAAAGTGGTCCGGAGAATACAACATCCTCCTGGTAGGTTTTCGCTTTGGCCCACAATGCAAGTCTTTTACCTACATCGTATTTATTCGTCGGATGGATATTTGTGGCGTTGCCAATGTCGGTAGTAACCGCCATGCCGGTGTTGCTTTCTGTTAACATGTTCAGCTGGGCCTCCCTGAGGGTGGCATAAACGGGTTCCGGGAGTGTCATATTGTAAGGCGCTACTTGCACAAAGAAAAAAGGGAGATCGCCTTGACCCCAGTCTTTCCTCCAACCTTTCAACATCTCTGCACAAAGTTTTCGGTACATATCCCCATCTGAATTGTTCGACTCCCCCTGATACCATATGAAGCCTCTGATTGCGAATGGTATAATCGGTGCGATCATGCCATTGTATAAATACGCAGGTTTGTATTCTGTAGAAAATGAAGCGGGATTCTGCTGAAAAGGGACAAGGTATTTGGTATTTAACTCAGGGTTGGAACCAAGAACCTCCAAACTTGTCCATGCCTGGCAAGCCGATCCTCCAAATGCAGATTGTATCAGGCCAATCGGAATATTGATATTTGCATCGTTAAATAGCTCCCTTCCGAAATAGTAAGCTACCGCACTAAGGTTTGCTACGTTAGTTGGATTGCATTCTACCCATGCGCCTTCGCAGTTGGTCGACTCGAGTGAAGAGGGTCTTTTGGCCACATTGAAAAACCGAATTTCCGGATAATTCGCGTTTGCAATTTCAGATGCGTAATTATCCACCCCCAAAGTCCATTGGGGTATCGGGCTTAGCGGGAAATCCATATTCGATTGTCCGGAACAAACCCAAACTTCTCCAACAAGCACGTTTGAAAATTCTACGGTGTTGCTGTTTCCTGCAATAGTAAGCGTGTAGCGGGGTGCTTCTCCGGGAACAGCAGCAGGAGTTGTGATTTTTGCCGACCATTTGCCCTGCTGGTCGGCGGTTGCTTCCGCAGTTTTACCCCAACTCCCTGTAATTACAAGCTTTTCACCTGCAGGTGCGAATCCCCACACTGGAATATCCATGTTTTGCTGCAAAACCATATTGTTTTGGAAAATATTCGGGAGACTGACCTGATTGGCTGGAGGATTGGAAGAAACCAACTGCAAGTCGTCGAAATACCAGTTGTCTCCTGCATTTGTAGCGTCAATATCAAAGAACAAAACTATATTGTCGTAAACCCCAGAGGCAGCGTCTGTGAAATCAAAGCTAAGTTCTTCCCATTCACCAACTTTGCTTGTGTTTTTATAAACCGTTGTGAAAACAGTTTCTTTATTTACAGAATATTCAAGCTTAATAAGTATTTTTGCCAGCCGGGGAGAGAATACTTTGAGTTTGAAAATTTGTTTGTCGGTGAAATCGATAAACGATAAAGGCACGGAATTAACCATACCTTCCCAGGTATCCGCAGTGCTAACAACATGTCCGACGCGCTCACTTGTGTTGATTCCCGATTTGCTGGGATTCTCCACAATATCCATTGTGCAGAGAAATGTGCTCAAGCTCATGTTCACATCCTCGAAGTTCGTGTACACAACGCTTTGCTGAGCAAATAAAGTAGTAGATATGAAAAAATTCAAAGCCACAATTGACACTAAATATCTGATCATAATGATTCTTGTTATTTGTAAAATTTAATTCTTTGCATCCGAATAATTTCCGATAAAGTATTCGGCTATTTAGATCGATTAAACTGTTCTAAACACCGATACCACGAAACTTATGACAATTCCAATAATATAGATTCAAAATTGATTGAAAAACGGAAATTATTGTAATACAAATTAGCTAATTGTTAATAGAAATTTGAAGGGATTTTCGAAGTCTGCCAAGCTAAGTAATTGAAATATAAAATTATGGATTAATATGATATTGCAGTTTATTATGCAGATACTAGCGCTTGGGATATATTTTTGAATTTGGAATTTGGAATTTGAATTTGGAATTCATGGATTCAAGGTTAGAATGGTAGAAGGGTAGGCGTTAAACCAAGACGCTGTGGTTACTATTTTGCATTTGAGTTTCGATTTTAGAACAAAAATTGTTAATTTCGTGATCAATTTCATAATGTGAGTTCAGATTTTTAATCAATACCCGGACTCCCCATTCTATTTGCTAAAAATAAGGGAAACGTTTGTCATCCGATTTTTTTTGATTTCCTTCCATCTTTCATATTATTGATTTATAAACGCTTATTCGTACATTAATTATAAATTAGCATTTTTTTGCAACAAAAAATATCAAATTGTAATAAATAACTCTATCTTTGTGTCAAAATTGATAATTCAGACATGATCAGGCATATATCTATAGCTACTCATCTTAATAAACATGTAAGGTTTATCTGAGAATGGCATGGCAGGATTGAAATACTGTAAAACCGTTCTCATTCAGGTGGGAACGGTTTTTTCTTTTCTTTCTCTCCCGCTTGAAAGGGAGATACCGCAGGGATCATTTTTAGAAAGTTTGGATTAATATGGATAAATTGCAGGCAAAAATACAGGAGAACTTCAAATGACAAAGTATCGACAGGAAAACGTAGGTTTATACCGCACCGAGTTTGAGCACGACAATTGTGGTATTGGCTTTGTAGCCCATCTGAAAGGTAAGAAATCACATGATATAATTCACAAAGGGCTTGAAGTCTTGGAGAACATGACCCACCGTGGCGCTGAAGGGGCCGACAGTGGCACGGGCGATGGAGCTGGCGTCTTGATTCAAATCCCCCGTGATTTTTACCTTATTCAGGGTTATGCATTGCCTCCTGAAGGGCAGTTTGGAACCGGACTTGTTTTTCTTCCTCAGGACAGTTCGGATGCGCGCAAGTGCGAGGAAATCCTGATAAACTTCATTGCCAAAGAAAAAATTGAAGTAATCGGTTTCCGTGAGGTGCCGCGCGATAATTCAACCCTGGGTGCCGTGGCAAAGTCTACCGAGCCGCTTATCCGTCAGATCTTGCTTGCCGCCGATACCGATCAGCTAAGTCTTGAGCGAAAACTCTATATCGTCCGCAAAAAAACCGAGAATGCAATCCGCAGTTCGGATATCAAACAAAAAAGCTTCTTCTCAATCCCTTCTTTGTCGACCAAAGTGTTGATCTATAAAGGAATGTTCACATCCGAGCAGCTTCGTCAGTACTTTCTTGACCTGAGCGACCCGAGGCTGCATAGCGCTATTGCCCTGGTACATTCCCGGTTCAGCACAAACACTTTTCCCACATGGGATCTTGCACAGCCTTTCCGAATGCTGGCTCATAACGGGGAAATCAATACAGTTAAGGGAAATCGTTTCTGGATGCAGGCCCGCGAGTCGATACTGAAGTCGGCGGCTCTGGGTGATCTGAATGAGATCTACCCCATCATACAGCCCGATAAGAGCGATTCCGCTTCCCTCGACAATGTTCTGGAATTCCTTGTGATGAGCGGAAAATCGCTTCCTCACGCCCTGGCCATGATGATCCCGGAATCATGGAACCAGAAAAATCCAATATCCCCCGAACTAAGAGCATTTTACGAATATTACTCAACCATTATGGAGCCTTGGGACGGTCCTGCATCCCTTTTGTTTTCCGATGGAAGGTATGTGGGAGGAATGCTCGACCGCAACGGACTTCGTCCCTCGCGTTACCTGATCACCAAAGGCGACCTTATGGTTATGGGCTCCGAGGCAGGTGTTCAGTCTTTTGAAGCCTCCGAGGTTAAAGAAAAAGGAAAACTCAAGCCCGGAAAAATGCTCCTGGTTGACACCCTCGAAGGAAAACTCATCTACGACACTGAGCTCAAAGCAGAATTGGCAGGCCGTAAGCCTTACCGCCAATGGCTTAGCGAGAATATGGTCGATTTCAAGGACGTTCAGTTCGGACAGTCGGTATCGCCCGATCTAAAGGAAAATTATGAAATCTATATCAAGTCGTTTGGATACTCAAGCGAAGATATTAACACCATAATCCGCCCTATGGCCGAAAGTGGTCAGGAACCTGTAAGCTCCATGGGTAACGACACTCCAACAGCTGTATTGTCGAAAAAGCCCCAAAGGTTGTTTTCTTATTTCAAGCAGCTTTTCGCCCAGGTTACCAACCCCTCGATAGATCCAATCCGCGAAGAGCTTGTTATGAGTCTTACCGGGTACATAGGATCGCTGCAGAAAAACCTTCTGGATGAGATGCCCGACCATTGCCATATGGTAAAGTTCAAAACACCTATTATTACCAACACGCAGTTCCACGTTCTTAAAAACCTTCAATATAAAGGTTTTGCCACGGTGATCATACCGATGTTATTTGAGGCTGCGGAAGGCGGTCCGGGACTCGAAAAGGCAGTCGACGATTTGTGCATTGCTGCTGAAAAAGCTGTTGATGACGGCAAGAATTATATCATTCTTTCCGACCGTGGGGTTAACAAGGACAAAGCTCCGATACCTTCATTGCTGGCAGTTTCGGCTGTGCATCATTTCCTTATCAACAAGAGAAAGCGCATGCAGATTGATATCGTTGTGGAAACTGCCGATGCCCGCGAAGTCCATCATTTTGCACTGCTCTTTGGCTATGGGGCCAGCGTAATCAATCCCTACCTCAGCTTTGCCGTGGTTCAGAAACTGGTGGAGAAAAAGGCCATTCAGCAGGATTATACCAAGGCCGAGGAGAATTATGTGAAATCCGTTAACAAAGGCCTGCTTAAGGTTTTATCCAAAATGGGGATTTCAACCTTGCGTTCATACAGGGCTGCGCAGATTTTTGAAGCCGTTGGTATTCATCCTGATGTCATTAAGAAATATTTCGAGGGAACGGTCTCCCGTATCGGTGGAATCGGCATCGATGAAATAGCGAGAGAGGCCGCTATCTCTCATTCTTTTGCTTTTGCGGAACCGGAAAACGAGCCCAACCTATTGGATGGGGTCTATAATTACCGCAAATACGGCGAACACCATGCCTGGAACCCGGAAACAATTGCCCTTCTGCAGTGGAGTACAAAGACAGGTAATTACAGCAAGTTCAAGGAGTTTAGCACGCTCGTTGACAAGGAGAACTCCAATCCCGGTTTTATCAGGGGATTTCTGCAGATAAAAAAGGCTACACCCATTGATATTTCTGAAGTTGAGCCTGCTGCCGACATCATGAAACGTTTCGTAACCGGTGCCATGTCATACGGATCTATAAGTAGGGAAGCTCATGAAACCCTTGCAATGGCCATGAACCGTATCGGGGGCAGAAGCAATACGGGTGAAGGTGGGGAAGACCCATCGCGTTTCCTCCCCCGTGAGGATGGCGAGTCTGTGCGTTCTGCAATCAAACAGGTTGCCTCCGGACGCTTCGGGGTAACAAGCCACTATCTGGTTAATGCCGATGAGATTCAGATCAAAATTGCCCAGGGAGCAAAGCCCGGCGAGGGTGGACAGCTACCGGGTCACAAGGTGGATAAGATTATCGCCAAAACGCGATATTCCATTCCTGGCATAACGCTGATATCTCCTCCGCCTCATCATGATATTTATTCTATCGAGGATCTTGCTCAGCTGATCTTTGACCTTAAAAACGTAAACCCAAAAGCCAAGATCAGTGTTAAGCTGGTTTCCGAGGCAGGGGTTGGAACTATCGCAGCGGGTGTGGCCAAAGCGAAAGCCGATCTGATTACCATAAGCGGCACTGAAGGAGGTACGGGTGCAAGTCCGACAAGCAGCATTAAGCACGCGGGCCTTCCTCTGGAACTGGGCCTTGCAGAAGCCCAACAAACCCTTGTTCTGAACAACCTCAGGAAAAATGTGGTTCTGCAGACCGATGGACAGCTTAAAACCGGCAAAGATGTAGTTATATCCGCACTTCTGGGCGCAGAGGAATTTGGATTCGCCACCAGCGCTCTGATCGTTTTGGGATGTGTGATGATGCGCAAGTGCCATCTTAACACCTGTCCCGTGGGCGTTGCAACCCAGGACCCTTATCTTCGCAGCAAGTTTTCCGGCAAAGCCGATTCCCTGGTAAATTTCTTTGGCTTCATTGCCGAGGAAGTCCGCGAAATATTGGCAGAACTGGGTTACAAAAACTTCAGTGATATCGTAGGGAGAGCCGATCTGTTGGAGAAAAGAAGCGATATCAATCATTGGAAAACCGATAAGCTTGATCTTTCGGGATTCCTTCATGTACCCGAACAGGCTTCCACTTTCGAACGCAGGTTCACAACTCCCCAGGAGCATAAAATAAAGGGGGTTTTGGACTACCACCTTATTGAATTGTCGAAAAACGCAATCCAAACAGGGGAAAAGGTTATTATAAACCATATGATCCGCAATACCGATCGAACTGTTGGGGCAATGCTTTCGGGGGAGATATCCATGAAGTATGGTGCTGAAGGATTGCCGGAGGGTACCATCAGTGCTTCCTTCAATGGATCCGCCGGACAAAGTTTTGGCGCTTTCCTGGCTAAGGGAGTGGAGTTCAAACTTCATGGCGATTCGAACGATTACCTTGGCAAGGGATTATCCGGAGGAAGAATAATCGTTGTTCCCCCCGATGGTACTGAATATCCTCCGGAAGACAATATAATTATTGGGAATACCGTGCTTTACGGCGCTACATCCGGAGAAGTATATATAAACGGGGTAGCAGGCGAACGCTTCTGTGTGAGAAACTCCGGTGCGATTGCTGTTATCGAAGGGGTAGGCGATCATTGCTGCGAATATATGACTGGAGGAAGGACAGTGGTTTTGGGTAAAACCGGACGTAACTTCGCTGCAGGAATGAGCGGCGGCGTGGCTTATGTGTTAAATACAGTGGGAAATTTCGATTATTTCTGTAACATGGGAATGGTTGAGTTATCCCTGGTTGAAGAACCTTCTGATGTAAGGGAACTGAAAGACCTGATAAGCAAACATCTCAACTATACCGGCTCACCTCTGGCATCTCGGATTGTCGAAAACTGGAACGAGTATTTGCCACGGTTTATCAAAGTAATTCCATTCGAATACAAAAAAGTACTTGAGGAAGAAAAGCTTGAAGCCATAAAGCTGAAAATTGCCGAAATGGAGCGGGATGTCGAGAGCCAACCGGTAGGTTAAGGTTGAAGGTAGAAGGTAGAATTCAGAAGGACGAATTTGCTAAATTCTAAACTCTTAACTCTACCTTCTAAATTCTAAAATTCTAAATTCTAAATTTAAAAAAATGGGTGATCCAAAGGGTTTTATAAAAATACAACGCAAAGAGGCCGGAAACCGCCCGGTCCCCGAGCGTATTTATGACTTTAGTGAGGTTGAACAAACTCTCAATACAGAAGATCGAAAGCTTCAGGCTTCCCGTTGCATGGATTGTGGCATTCCTTTCTGTCATTGGGGTTGCCCTGTTGAAAATATTATTCCGGAATGGAACGATGCTGTATACAAGGGTGAATGGAAGCTTGCAATTGACCTGATGCATGCCACCAATAACTTCCCCGAGTTTACGGGCAGGATATGTCCGGCACCCTGCGAACACGCCTGCGTTCTGAATATCGAGGGAAGTCCGGTAACCATTCGTGAAAACGAAGCCGCCATAGCTGAATATGCCTTTGCAGAAGGTTATATCAAGCCAAAACCTCCAAAAAAGAGAAGCGGAAAGACTGTTGCTGTTATTGGCTCAGGCCCGTCTGGACTTGCGGCTGCCGATCAGCTCAACAAAGCGGGACATCTTGTTACGGTCTTCGAAAAAGATGATGCAGTGGGCGGATTGCTGCGATACGGTATTCCGGATTTCAAACTCAGCAAGGTTGTAATAGACCGTCGCGTGTCGATTCTGGAGCAGGAGGGAATCGTTTTCAAAACCGGGGTTGAGGCAGGGAAGGACATTAGTGCAAAAGAGCTGACGGATACCTTCGATGCCATCTGTCTTACTGTGGGAGCAATGAAACCCAGAGATCTTCCCGTGGAAGGTCGCAATCTCAAAGGTGTTCATTTCGCCATGGAGTTTCTTACCCAGCAAAACAAGCAAACCCGTGGTGAGATTATCTCCCCCGAGGATAGAATTTCCGCAAAAGGAAAAAACGTTTTGGTTATCGGGGGAGGTGATACCGGTTCCGATTGCGTTGGTACGTCTATCCGGCAGGGAGCTAAACGAGTTATGCAGATTGAAATACTTCCTAAACCGCCCGAAAAAAGAGATACCGACAATCCCTGGCCGTATTATGGCTATACCCTTAAAACTTCTACTTCACACCAGGAAGGCTGTGAGCGAAGATGGAACCTTTCGACGGTGAAGTTTCACGGCAACGGTCAGGTAGAACAAGCCGAAGTTGCCAAAGTTGAATGGACGAAAAACGGATTCTCCCGACCCGAAATGAAAGCCGTTGCCGATTCATCCGAAATGATTGAGGCCGACCTCGTTTTATTGGCCATGGGATTTGTTCACCCGGTTCAGGAAGGACTTTTGAATGACCTCAATCTGGCTTACACCGATAGGAATAACGTGAAGATCGGGGGGAACTACCAGACTTCGGTACCAAAAGTCTTCGCTGCCGGAGATACTGTTCTGGGTGCGAGTCTTGTTGTGAGAGCCATATTTTCGGGAAGGTCGGCTGCCAAGGAGATAAACGACTACCTGGTTAGCTCGGATAGTTAAAACCTTGATAAAGTTTCAGGGTTCCAATGATTCTTATTTTTGGCACTATGAAAACTTTAAAAATTTACAGAGCTTTATGAGCATATTAGAAGAATTTTGCTATTTTTGAACTCACTATGATTACTCAAATATCCATTTCTGCACGTTATTGGTTGTGGCGCACTTTTCAAAAAAGTTCGTAGACAAGTTGTGCATTTGTGGAATGAAAATACCAAAGAGGCAAGTTGTTTACAACTTGCCTCTTTTCCGTTTAAGCCTAATATCCAATAAACCCAAAATTATGAACAAATCACACAAAATCAATCTCTCTGAAAGCGAAATGCCACAACAGTGGTACAACATCATGGCCGACATGCCGAACAAACCTCTGCCTCCATTGCATCCCGGCACCAAAAAACCTATTGGTCCCGAGGATCTTTCGGCAATCTTTCCAATGGAGCTCATCAAGCAGGAAGTCTCAACCGAGCGATATATCGACATACCTGAAGAAGTGTTGGATATTTATAAAATCTGGAGACCTACACCGCTGGTTCGTGCCTATAAACTTGAAAAGTACCTCGACACTCCCGCGAAAATCTATTACAAAAACGAAAGTGTGAGCCCCGCAGGTTCTCATAAACCCAACACTGCTGTTCCACAGGCATATTACAACTACAAGGCAGGGATTAAAAAGATGACCACAGAGACTGGTGCTGGTCAGTGGGGAAGCGCACTTGCCTTCGCAACACAGCATTTCAATATCGAACTTAAAGTTTTTATGGTAAAAGTTTCTTATCAGCAGAAACCCTATCGCAAGTCGATGATGAACCTTTGGGGAGCCGAAGTAATCCCATCACCCAGTAACCTTACCGATTCGGGTAGAGCAATTTTGGCTCAGGATCCCAATTCTCCGGGAAGCCTTGGCATAGCCATCTCCGAAGCAGTTGAGATGGCCGCAAAAGATCCGGGAACAAATTATTCACTCGGTAGCGTTCTTAATCATGTATTGCTGCATCAGTCTGTGATAGGATTGGAGGCGCTAAAGCAAATGGAAATGACCGGTGATTATCCCGATATCGTAATGGGATGTTTTGGCGGAGGTAGTAATTTTGCGGGTATATCGTTTCCTTTCCTTGGAGAAAACTTCCGGAACGGGAAAACCACAAGGGTCATTGCTGTAGAGCCTGCATCCTGTCCAAAACTTACCCGTGGGATTTTTCAGTACGACTTTGGCGACACCGTTGGCCTGACTCCACTTCTTCCGATGTACACTTTGGGACACAATTTCGTTCCCGATACCATACATGCAGGCGGATTGCGTTACCATGGCGCCGGTTCCATTGTGAGTCAGCTGCTCAAGGACAAGCTGATCGAGGCAACCTCGGTAAAACAGCTGGAGACCTTCAAAGCCGGGATGATTTTTGCAAAAACCGAAGGGATTATTCCTGCTCCCGAAACCAGTCACGCCATTGCTGCTGTTATCAGGGAAGCCGAGAAAGCAAAAATCGAAGGCAAATCAAAAACCATTCTCTTCAACTTCTCAGGTCATGGGATTATCGACCTGGCTGCTTATGATAAATATTTCGAGGGAAAACTCGAAGATCATGAGGTGACGGATGCTGAAATTGCGAAAAGCGTTTCCCAATTGGAGAAATTGGCATAAAGATTATTTTAATAGAAGTAAATCCCTCTGCTTTTAGTGGAGGGATTTTTTTTTCTCATAAGCCAATATTCCCCTACATGTCTTGTAAACCGATGCATTAGACATATCTTTAATGAAATAAAAAAAGTCCATGCTAAAAGTGAAAAACAAATACCGGTTTAAGTATCTTTGTAAAAAAATGAAAAATGAAAGGAATGATATCCATAAAATATCCTGAATCCTTGGCCAATTCCTTAAAAATGAGTGGGAAAGATTTTGAGGATGAAATGAAAGCCAGCTCAATGGTTAAACTTTTTGAAATCGGAAAGGTCTCATCTGGTATGGCCGCAAAAGTTTTAGGATTAACAAGAATGGAATTTTTTGAATTACTTGCAAAATATAAAGTATCTCCATTTGCCCAATATGATATTGATGATTTAAGAGATGACATAGCAAATGCTTAAAGTTGTATCCAATACTACCCCAATAATTTCGTTGCTTAAGTTATCACGACTGGATATTTTAAAAGAATTGTATTCTGAGGTTTCAATACCATTTGCTGTATTTCAAGAAATAGAGGCAGGTAAAAACAAAAGCTACTATCAAGATCTTACCAAGGTAAGCTGGATTAATATAGTTAAAATTCATGAATTAAATGCACTGAAATATTTTATTGATCTGGATGCTGGAGAAGCTGAGGCTATAGTTCTTGCGACAGAGATTGGTGCGGATTTGATTGTTATTGATGAAAAAATAGCTCGTTTTCATGCAATACATGCAGATTTAAAAGTGACAGGCACTTTAGGTATTTTGATTAAGGCTAAGCAACTCGGCTTAGTTTCAAAGTTGAAACCTTTGCTTTACGAATTAATAGAGAAAGATGTATGGATTAGTGAGAAACTAATTGGCGAAATATTAATTCAAGTTGAAGAGTAATGAAGTGGTAATTGATTGAATTTCAAGCCTTCCGATTTAAATGGCCATACAACATAATTTGGTTAGAGGTTCTTTTTATTGTTGATCCTTAAAAAGTTTTATATTTGATTCAAAACTTAAATATGGACAATACTACGAAACTACTCAAAGCAATTGATAGCCTTCTTCCTGAATACCTTTCCGACCCTCTTGATGTGAAAAATAATGATGGCTGCTGGGCAATCTGTATAATTGATGCGGATAACAATATAACCGGAAAACTGGGTGGAAACGACAAAATTCTTGTCCGCCAAATCTACAAAATCGCATGGACCAAAGCCAGCCAGGTATGGATAACCGGCTATAAAACCCGGGAATTCGAACAATTGGTATATTCCGGTAAAATCGATTCCCATGCCTTTGGAATAAACGATCCGGATTTTATCGGATGGGAGGGGGGACAACCCATTGTATTAAAGGACGGGACTAAACTTAGTGTTGGCTTCAGCGGCTTCAGGGGAACCAGCGATGTGGAGATCGTGCAAAGGGCCGTTAAACTGGCAGGTATCTAGAAATGAACTAAAACCAAAATCATGAAATTATCCCATTCCTTATTCTTTATCGTGTTTATTGTTCTGGCATCATGCTCTTTCAACAATGAAACCAAAACAAGCCTGACTTTCCTTCGTGCAAGCGGCCAATATATGGTCAACGAACACAACGACACGATTCTTCTGCGCGGGGTAGGGCTTGGAAACTGGCTTCTTCCCGAAGGATATATGTGGCATTTTGGCGAAAACGGTGACCGGCCCCGTAAAATCGAAAAGATTGTGGAAGACCTCACTTCCCCTGAATTCGCTCAGAACTTCTGGAAAGAATTCCGCAAGAACTATATCACTGAAGCCGATATTAAACGAATTAAAGAGCTGGGGTTTAACTCTGTGCGACCTGCTCTCAACGCACGGGTTTTTCTTACCGAAGGGGATACTGCTGTATTTATCGAAGAGAACTTTGCCCTGCTCGACAGCCTCATTTTCTGGTGCGGAAAGCACGATCTCTATGTGATTCTGGATATGCACGGTGCCCCGGGAGGACAAACCGGACAGAACATCGACGACAGCCCTAACAACGAACCGGAATTATTCATGGATCCCATCTTCGAACACCGCCTTACACGTCTATGGATCAAACTGGTAGAGCGCTACAAAGACAGTCCTGTTGTTGCCGGTTATGATCTGCTCAACGAGCCCTTACCCGAGCGCACCGGCGCAGCTGACAAGTACGGTCATATGGTAGAGCCCATGTATAAAAGGCTGACAGCCGAAATCCGCAAAATCGACAAAAAGCATATGATTATTCTTGAGGGAGTTAACTGGTCGAACGACTGGTCAATATTTACTGAGCCTTTCGACGATAATCTGGTGTACCAGTTTCATTATTATTGCTGGGGGAATCCCGACAATCTTAATGACATCAGCTATTTCCTTGAACATAGAGAGCGTTTGAATGCCCCGGTTTGGGTTGGTGAGACAGGGGAGAGAAACCCTTCCATCTACTTTGCAACCACTCAGTATTTCGAGAAAAACAATATTGGTTGGGCCTATTGGCCATGGAAGAAAACCGATAATAGTCAGGTCATTTATTCTGTTAGGCCTCCCGAAGGTTATGACAGAATCATTCAGTATAGTCGTGATGGAATCAAGTTTGACCGGGACTCAGCCGAGCAGGTATTCACCCGGTTGCTGGAGAATAGTAAGGTGGAAAACTGCGATTTTCTCGAACCTGTTGCTCAGGCGATGCTCTGCCAAATCCCTGCAAAAATTCATGCTGTGAATTACGGCCACGACGGGTCGGGCTTCTCCTATTTGGTTAACGATACTGTAAAGGCAGAATACTACCGGAGGAACGAGCCTGTGAAAACCGTTTTGTTAAGCGAAACAGACGGTAAAACCAGGTCTTCCCGGCAAGCTGTTCTTTTATCCGGGGGAGAATGGACCCGTTATACTATGGCCTCGCTTGAGGATTTTACTGCTCTTGTAGGTGTCAGGGTAAAAACCGAAACCACCGGCACCCGTTTCATTATTCAATTTAATGAGGTTTTACATGAATTTTCGCTTTCCGACACTGCTTGGACCGAATTGACAATCAGTAATGTTCATTTTTCATTGGGCGATAATTTCATCAAGGCAGAGGTCGTTGAAGGAAAGCTCATGTTGTTGCATTTTGAAGTCACAAAGACAACAGTTGTGAAATAAAATAGCATTTCAATACCTTTCTTTATACATCTTTACCAGAAATATTATTTTACAAAAAAAGCCGCCCCGAATTTCTTCGGAGCGGCTTGAACATATAAAAACAAGGGTTAGCCTAAATAATTAGCTGTTGTAAGCACTTTCGCCGTGTTCGTAGATATCCAGACCTTCTTCTTCAATTCGTTTTTCAACGCGAAGGCCGTTGAAATATTTAAGACCGAGGAAGAGAACCAAAGAGGCAGCAATTGCCCATCCTGCAATAGCGGCGACTCCGATTGCCTGAGTTTTCAGAAGGGCTGCACCCTGTCCGTAGAAAAGACCCTGACTGGTAGAGAAGAAACCTACCATTAAAGTCCCAAAAGCTCCGTTTACTCCGTGTACTGAGATTGCACCCACGGGGTCATCGATTTTAACTATCCGATCAAAGAATTCAACCGACAGGACTACCAAAACACCTGCCATAAGTCCAATAATCAAAGCACCTCCAGGTGATACAGCATCACAACCGGCAGTTATAGCAACTAAACCCGCGAGAGCACCGTTAAGCGTCATACTTAAGGTTGGTTTTTTGTATTTCAGCCAAATGTATAACATAGTAGTTAGTGCCCCTCCGGCAGCAGCAATGTTTGTTGTTACAAAAATCAGTGAAATTGCTTTTGCATTGGCGACTCCAGCAGCTGCCAATTGTGAGCCTGGATTAAATCCAAACCAGCCGATCCAGAGCACAAATACACCGAGTGTAGCAAGTGTTATGTTATGGCCAGGAATTGCTTTGACTTCTCCGTTTTTACCGTATTTACCTATACGTGGACCTAAAACAGCAGCACCTACTAAAGCTGCAGAACCACCAACAAGGTGTACCACTGATGAACCGGCGAAATCGTGGAAGGGAACAGTAAGCTGGCTCAACCAACCACCTCCCCAGGCCCAATGACCTGATATTGGATAAATACAAAGTGAAATAACAGCGCTAAAAATAAGATAAGCATTAAATTTCGTGCGCTCAGCCATGGCGCCCGAAACAATCGTGGCGGCAGTGGCTGCAAAAACCGTTTGGAAAATAAGAAAAGCCATGTCCGGCATATCAGTTCTGTAGGAGCCGGTGCTGAAAAGATCAAATGATCCGATAAATCCATTGTTGGTTCCAAACATTAGTCCAAAACCAAGGGCCCAGAATGTAATTGTTCCCAGAACAAAATCCATCAGGTTTTTAAATAGGATATTTGTGGTGTTTTTGGAGCGTGTAAAACCTGCTTCCACCAATGCAAATCCTGCCTGCATAAAAAATACTAGTGCGGCTGCAACAAGCACCCATACAGTATTCAGAGAAAAGGCGTATTCAGCGAGTGCTGTCTCAAACGTGCCGATTTTATCGGCTATGATAAGTGTATCTGTCATGATTTCCGTTTTTTAATTAATTATTACTCGCCTCCCTCAATATATAAGGCCTTGTCACCTTCCTCGCCTGTGCGAATGCGAAATGCATCTGCTATATCCGAAACGAATATTTTCCCGTCACCGATTTCACCGGTGGCGGCTGCAGAAAGTATTGCATCTATAGTCGGCTTTACGAATTTCTCGCGACAGTATATTGAAATCAAAATACGTTCAATGGTACTTGTGTCGTACGCAACCCCACGGTAGATACGCTCTTCGTGAGCTTTTCCGATTCCCCTGACTTCCCAGAAGGAGAAAAACTCTATGCCCGCTTTGTTCAAGGCTTCTTTTACCTCGTCGAATTTGGTCTTGCGGATTATTGCTTCAATTTTTTTCATGATATTCCTGTATTAATTATATCAGTTCATAAAATGTCTAACGTTCACTCTTGCTAAAAGCTGAATCCAACAACCAGGTTTAATTCTTCTTTGTCGGGATTAACCATAAGGGCTCCGGATACGGGTAAGGAAAAGGAGTCGGAAAAGACAATCTCCTTGCTGGTTTTAATTCCTATGTTGCATACTGCAAACACATCGTCACCATTGTCTTCATAAGTAGTGTGCCATCCGTTTCCGGCACCAACAAACAATCCGAAGTTTTCAAATGCATAGTTCAGCTCAAAATACATGTCGCCGCCACCAGGTTTGTTTGCTGGTCCTCCCATGGAAGCATCGTTAATAATATAGTTTGCGGCTATGGAAAGGTTTTCCAAAGCGTATCCAACGTTTATTTCAAATGCGTGACTGGCGGTATCCCCTGAATAACTGAACATTGGGAATCCCTGATAATAGTAGTCCGTTACGCCGAGGCTCAAACCGAAATCAAAAGCGTAGGATGCATAAAGATCGGTTTCCGCAAAATCGGCAAACTGGTGAAAGCTGTATGATCCCCATGCTCCCAGGGTCAATCCCCCGATTGAATATTTTAACGAAGGCTGGATGTTTGGTCCGCTGCCAATTTTGCTTCCTCGCCACACATATGAGCTAACAATATCTGCACCTGCGGAAAATGGAGATTCTTTTTCTTCGTCCTGAGCATTAAGGGGCGCTAAGGAAAATACTGTCATTAAAAGAACCAGTAGGGCTCCTGAATAAAGTTTTGTTTTCATGGAAATTAATTTAAAGGTTTATAACAAATTTGTTTCGGTACAAAAATATAAATATTTTTAATACCCCCTATTAAAATGAATATAAAAATTAAAAAAATATATAAATATTAAATGTACCCACATAAATAATAGGGGTGAGTATATTAAATATAATAAATAATGTATGCACCCCCTATATTATTAAAATGCCTTGTGTCGTCAGCATGAAAAGGATTGCTGCCCGAATGAATTTTTTTGCTATATATACCCAGAGTGCAGGAATACTATTTAGATGCCGCCTCAAAAAAAAAAGCCCGTGGCGGAACCACGGGCTTATAAAAAACTTAGAACTCTGTTTTACCTAAAAACTCAAACCAATTACAAGATTCAATTCTTCCCTGTCAGGATTAACCATAAGTGCTCCACTTAATGGCAAGGAAAATGAATCTGTAATTTTCAATTCTTTACTTGATTCGATTCCAATGTTGCATAGAGAAAATACATCATCGCCATTGGTTTCATATGTAGTGTGCCAACCATTTCCGGCTCCTGCAAAAACGCTGCAGTTTTTCAATTCGTATTTGAGTTCGAAATACATATCGCCTCCTCCTGGTTTGTTTGCGGGACCGCCGTTTGATGCGTCATTCAATACGTAATTTGCAGAAAGGGAAAAGTTGCTTATTGCATAGGAGAGGTTAAATTCCACAGCATGACTTGCCGTATCGCCAGAAAAGTTGAATAAGGGTGAGCCTTGGTAATAATAATCGGTGATTCCCATGCTTAAACCGAAATCAAATCCGTAGGATGCGTAAAGATCTGTCTCCGCAAAATCCCCGAACTGATGAAAACTGTGTGATCCCCATGCTCCAAGAGTCAGTCCCCCAATTGAGTAACTTAAGGATGGCTGAATATTCGGGCCGCTTCCTATTTTGCTCCCTCTCCATACATAGGAACTTACAAAATCGGCCCCAACTGAAAAGGCTGAGGCTTTGTCTTCTTCCTGAGCATAAAGAAAAGGGGAGGAGAATGACAGGATTAACAGTATATAAATTATACCATTGCTTAGTTTTGTTTTCATAAGGTTGTCTTTAATTGTATAGGGTTATAAAGGGTCCGGTTGATAATTTTTTAGGTATAAAGCAGTATTAAAAATCCACAAAATCGTGGACAGTCTTATTTAACAGACTCTCTTCAGGCAAAATTAAAGAATGGGTTTTTAAAATCATCAGGAATACTACCCGATTCTTAGGGAAAAATACTTATTGTTTTCCGCGTATAATTACCTGGTTCTGTGCCGGGCTTTTCTTGAAGCAGGTTTTTGGCTGTGGATGTAATGTGATGATTGCCCTGACAAATGAAATGCATACGGTTCAGATGGAAAAAGTCATATAAACAGGTTGTTCCGAAGAAGCGGAAACAATCCTGGTCAATTTTCAACTCCAAGTATTATGAAAGCGAATTATTCAGAAGGGACTGAAATTGATTTCAAAAATCGATCATCGCCTTCATAACGCCGTCCTTATAACCGGCAACGAGCTCGAAGGCTTTCTGTGTGTCTTGGAAGCAAAATCTATGGGTAGGCATGAGGCTTACGTCGACCTGTCCGCTTTCCATCATATCCAGTGCCGGCTCCACGCAGTTCAACTGCCTGCGGACGTTTGTAATGGTGATTTCCTTGTGCCGGAGTTTGTCGACGCTGAACGACCACCTGTCGAATTCGGGGATTCCGATGATCATCAGTTTTCCTCCCGGTTTAAGGATTTCGATGGCCTGATCGATAGCTTCCTGTTTCCCACAACACTCAAAAACCACGTCGAGGAGAAGAGCTTCCTTTTCTTTTATCATGGCAACAACATCAAGCTTGTCGGGATTGCCGGTCCATCGAGCACCGCATTTCCCGGCGATAACGAGTCGCTCGTCGATCCTGTCGGTTACGTATGCCACCTGAGCGCCCTGTGCCAGCGCGGGTAGTAGCACGCTCATGCCAATTGGGCCAAAGCCCAGGATGCCGATTTTTGCGCCGCTCATGGGAATGGATTGTTTTACGGCATAAACGCCTATTGCCAGGGGCTCCGATATTGCCGCCTGGTCGTAGCTCAATTTATCGGAAACAGGAATGCAGCTGCTTTCGGGCATTATAATATATTCGCTCAGGCAGCCGTTTGCCTGACCCGGGCAGCCGAGGAACTTTAGTTTTCTGCAGGTATGGTGCCGGCCCTCAATACATTGGTCGCATTCGCCGCAGGGCATGGCCGGCTCAATGGCAATGCGCTGTCCCGGTTTTATGCTTTTAACAGCCTTTCCAACTGCAATGACCTCTCCGGCTCCCTCGTGCCCTACAGGGAAGGGGAACTGCACAATCTGGCTTCCGATTTTGCCAAGCTTGTAGTAATGTACGTCCGAGCCGCAAACACCCAGGGTCTTCATCTTTATAAGAACATCAGTATCATTGGCAATTGCCGGATCGGGGATTTCGAACATCTCCATCTGCCGGATCCCGGTAAGCATCATCGACTTCATGGTTTGGGAGTTAAAAGTTTGAGGGAAAGATAGGAATAATTTGAAAAACCTGCTAATGGGTGAATTTCAAAACCCGGTTTCGATTTAGCCAACAACTGATTAATAAATTCGCAAATTACACTTAACTTTGTTTTTCATTAAAAGAATCAAAAAATGAACTTACTTGAGCAACTTAAGAGATACACGCAGGTGGTTGCTGATACCGGGGATTTTGAGAGTATCGCGCAATACAAGCCTATTGATGCTACAACAAATCCCTCCTTAATCTATGCTGCATCCCAAAAACCCGAGTACGCAAGTCTTGTAGAGGCTGCGGTAAGCTATGGCCGGAAAAAGGGAAGCAGCTTCGAAGCCAGACTGAGCGAGAGTCTGGATATGTTGGCAGTTAACTTCGGAATGGAAATATTGAAAATCGTTCCCCGAAGAGTTTCTACCGAGGTCGATGCCCGTCTTTCCTTTGATCTGGAAGGAAGCGTTGCCAAAGCGCTCAAGATTATTGGTATTTATGAGGGCAACGGGATTTCCCGCGAAAAGATATTGATAAAACTTGCCAGTACCTGGGAAGGCATACAGGCGGCCAAAGTTTTGGAGAAGGAGGGCATTCACTCCAATCTCACGCTATTGTTCAGCAAAGCGCAGGCCATTGCTTGTGCCGAGGCCAGAGTACAGTTGATTTCCCCCTTTGTGGGAAGGATTTACGATTGGCACAAGAAAAATCTTGGTGTTGACTCAATCCCTCCGCACGAAGATCCCGGCGTACACTCGGTAATATACATCTATAATTACTATAAGAAGTTCGGCTACCAAACGGAGGTGATGGGTGCAAGTTTTCGGAATATCGGCGAAATTATCGAATTGGCAGGATGCGACCTCCTTACGATTTCCCCTTCGCTTCTTTCGGAACTGGAAAGCAATCAAAATGAGCTTCAGCGAAAGCTGGACCCGACACAGGCAATGACTTCCGATGTGCAGGAATTCCATCTGGATGAGAAGTCCTTCCGCTGGATGCACAACGAAGATGCCATGGCAGTTGAAAAGCTGTCTGAAGGAATCCGTAAGTTTACGGAAGACCTTGTGAAACTCGAAAAATACATTGCCGCTAAACTTTAAGCCTTTACTATGTCGACTCAATACCCAATGCTGCTGGAAGTTGAAGATCTGCTCAGGCAGGAATCAGAAGCTGTGCGTAATATTCCCGTATCCGATAGTTTTATCCGTGCCGTTGACCTGATATACAAAAAAGTGCATCAGGAAGGAGGCAAAGTGATTGCCAGCGGAATGGGCAAAGCGGGTCAGATAGCCGAGAACATCGCCACCACGCTGAGTTCCACCGGAACCCCTGCCGTTTTTCTCCATCCCAGCGAGGCTCAGCATGGCGACCTTGGCGTCATTCGCCAGAACGATGTTCTGCTTGTGCTTTCCAATTCAGGGAAAACGAGGGAGATTCTCGAACTTGTTGGCCTTACCCACAACCTATACAGCAGTGTGCCCTTAATTGTGATTACCGGAAATCCCGACGGAGAATTGCCCAAAATTGCTGAAGTCAGCATCTTTACCGGAAATCCAAAGGAAGTTTGCATTCTTGGACTCACCCCCACGACTTCCACCACTACCATGACCGTTATTGGGGATATCCTAGTAGTTTTGGAGATGAAGAAAATAGGCTTTTCACATGCCGATTATGCAAAAAGGCATCATGGAGGATACCTTGGACAGAAATCACGAAATGCAGCTAATATATTATGAGGATTTTAAAAGAAGATACGGTTGGACTTGTTATCGATGTTCAGGAAAAACTCTTCCCTCACATGCAGGAAAAGGAAGGTCTTGAAGAGAACCTGACCCGGATTATTGCCGGATTGGCTGTTATAGGAATACCCATTCTGGTTACCGAGCAGTACGTTAAAGGATTAGGCTTAACTATAGCTTCGGTTCATCAGGTGCTGGGAGACTTTTCCTCCCTCGAAAAACTTAGTTTCTCCTGCTGTGATGAACCAGACTTTATGAATGCCCTTAAATCACATGGCAAAAGGAATGTAATCATCTGCGGCATCGAAACCCACGTATGTGTTTTGCAAACGGCGATTGATCTATTGGCTGAAGGTTATCAGCCCATAGTGATTGAGGACTGTGTTTCGTCGCGTAAACTTTCCGACAAACAGACCGCCATTAAAAGGATGCGTCAGGAGGGGGCGATCATTTCAAGTATGGAATCTATTTTGTTCGAGTTGACACGGACCAGCGGTACGGAAACCTTTAAGGCCATCTCCAGACTTGTGAAGTAAAAAGGCCCTGGCCTTAAAATTTTAACTAAAACTTAAGCCATGGCAAGAATCTACACATTGGGAGAAACCGTTTATGACATTATCTTTAAAGACTCCAAACCAATAGCAGCCAAAGCAGGGGGTTCGATGCTCAACACATCGGTAAGTCTTGGAAGACTTGGCTTGGACGTGAATTTTGTTTCGGATCTCGGCAAGGACACAATCGGCGATGAGATTGTTGGTTTTCTCAAGGAGAATGGGGTTTCGACGGAGAATGTCGCAAGGTATGAAAACTACAAGACTGGGGTTGCTATAGCATTCCTTAATGAAAACAATGACGCTTCATACACCTTTTACAAGGATTTTCCGCAGGATAGGCTGAGTTCGTTGAAATTGCATTTTGAAGAAGGAGACATCGTTCTTTTTGGCAGTTTCTTCGCGATCACGGAGAGCCTCAGGCCCGTGCTTAAAAAAATCCTGAAACAGGCGCACGATTCGGGCTGTATTATTATTTATGATCCCAACTTCAGAAAGCCTCATCTCCATGAGTTGGAAAAACTCAGGCCTTATATAGTCGAAAACATAGCAATATCAGATCTGGTAAGAGGTTCCGATGAAGATTTCAATCTTGTTTTTGGCGCGAACAACCCTTCTGAGGCATTTAATATTCTCATGGATTATGGTTGCGGCAACATGATTTACACAGCAAACCGAAACGACATCCTTATGACTTCTCAGGACTTGACAATCACAGCCTCGGTTCCGGTAATTACACCGGTAAGTACAATAGGGGCAGGGGACAGCTTCAACGCAGGACTGATTTGGACACTTGCAAGAAATGAGGTTACCAAAAAAGATATGGAGCACCTGTCGGCCAAAATCATGGAGGAAATTCTTGCCAACGGTGCTTCATTTGCTTCTGAAGTATGCCTCAGTTACGATAATTATATCTCGAAAGAGTTTGCCTCACTGGTGAAGCGATCTGAGCTATAACTATATATTCGGAGCATTCTCCATTAAATATTTCTCTGCCTCGAGAGACCACAATCCTCCGTTTTTCTTCACCATGCTGTCCAACTCTGCCATAAACGGGAATTCTTTGCTTTTTATTGAAAGTTCATCCATGGAAACCAAGGGGAACTTTTTATGGGTATAGATAAGTTTTTTTCCCCCGGGAATATTGGGCAGGTTTTTGGTGGTGTCGATCACGGCATCCAATCCCCCGATGTGGGTTATCATTCCGGCAGGATTTATTTTCCCTTCGGCCATCAGTTGTAGCGCTTCACGCATATCATCGGTATTTCCGCCGCTGGTTCCTACAATGTGTGTAAATGCATAATGAACATTGTAGAAGTTCAGCTCGGCTTTAAATTCCGGGTTTGAAGGACCGGCGAAGAAATTCAGGCAACCATCGAATCCAAGGATCTGGTCGGCTTGTTCCACGACCTGTTTTACCGGAGCAAACACAAAAACATCATCGTACCCATTGCCTGATGTCAGGGCTTTGAGATCATTGATGGCACTTGTCGAATTGGAGGTGTTGAGGTAGATCAGCCGGATGCCGTTTTTTGCGGCTTCTTCAGGCGAATGCAGTCTGGCAGCGCGGTCGAGACGGGTCTGGTCGATATCGGTAACCACCATCAGCCCGGGCTTTCGGTCGCAATGCAATGCATAGTCGATTGCAGCAAGTCCCATAGGCCCAACACCGGCAAGTATTGCCAGATTTCCGCCTTCCTTTATTCCCATTTCATGAACATACGAGCCTGAGCGGGTGTGGTAGTTCGCGTGAAAAGCGCCAATAACGCACGACATCGGCTCGGAAAGTGAAGCCAGAAAAAACTCATGTCCCTCATAAGGCAAAAGACAGTCCATTTCCATTACTTCGGAGGGAATGAGCACATGGGTCGCATCCCCACCAATCCATCGGAAGGAGTAACCGGGAGCGTCAAGACTTCCTTTGTAATTTAAGGCAGGCTGGATGGAGAATTTGTCTCCGGCCTTAAACTGGCTCTGCCATTTCTTGCCAACAGATTTGATTATCCCGCTGAATTCGTGACCGATCATGGTGGGATTGATATGCACGTCGTCGGGAATCCGCTTATGCTCAGGCCCCTGTTTGGTAGCCTTGTACGACGACATGCAGATGCTGTCGGAAATCACTTCTGCAAGAATCTCATCCTCTTTCATATCAGGAAGATCGAACTCTTCCAATCTCAAATCGTCTTTGCCGTATATTCTTACCGCTTTCGTTTTCATATATCCTTATTTTTACTTGTTTTTATCTTTTGAACCAGAGCTGGCTAACTCAACATCTCCTGTCCGCCGGTAACGGGAACCGCCTGTCCGGTCTCATATTCCTGAGAAACAATATATTTGATGGCTTTCATTACATCCTCAACCCTGCAGCCCCGGCCCAGTGGGACCTGTTTTTCGTAAAACCGTTTCACATCCTCAACGGTTTTCGCCCCCGGAACTTTACCCGCCCTGAGGTATTGCACGAATAATCCCTGTTCTGAATCAGACCACAAGGGGCCTTCAAAGAAATTACCCGGACAGATTGCGTTCACTTTAACGCGAAAGGGAGCCAGTTCCAATGCGAATGACTGAGTAAGACCAATACCCCCGAATTTCCCTCCGGCATAGGCGAAATTGCGATTGCTGCCTTTCAGACCCGACTTCGAATTGATCTGGATGATATCGGAATAATACCCCTCTTTGTATTTCGACTGGAGTTTCATAACTGCAGAGGCATATTTGCTGCAGAGGAAATAGCCCTCATAGTTTATTTTTGTCATCAGCTCAAAGCTCGCCGGTTCCATCTCGTCCAATCCTCCGGCCTTGAGTATTCCTGCATTCGAAACAAACACATCGATGCCTCCAAAGTTCTTGACGGTTTGGATAACCAGGTTTTTTACAGATTCAGGACTGGACACGTCCGTTTTGACAAAAATCAGCTCGTTGCTTTTGCACAGGGAAGTCAAGTCTGCAGAGGTAGCAAGTCCTTTTTCTTCATTCAAATCGGCAATAACAAGGTTTGCGTTTTCCAGGAGCATACTGCGGGAGATTCCCTCTCCAAAACCCTGAGCGCCACCTGTGACGATGCAAATTTTTTGATGCAGAATGTCGGGATGGGCAGGAACAATATTTTCATCTGAAGCTTTCCTTTTCGGCTTTTCCTCGTTGGTTAACAAGCTATCCAGCGCGTTTTCAAACGTTTCCAAAAGAAGGCTTACTGCATGGGAGCTTCTCCCAACAGCCAATAAGCCATATCCTTTAATTGCTATTATTTGCGGGGGAGTTGAACTGCCTGCCCTGAAATCTTCCAGTTCCCTGATAAAGGAGGTGATGATATCCTGTGGTGTGGCGGTTTCTTCCAGGTAAATGAATTTTCCATCCCAGGGAGAATTTTTTTGGGCTCGGATGAGGTCAAAAGTTTTCTCAAGACTTTTACGGTCTTCGCAGAATTGATTGATCGTATCATTATTTAGCAATCGGGTAATTTTCGTGTTAGCTGCAGACAGCATCATACGGATTGCTGGAATAAACTCAATTATGTTTTCTCTAACTGGATGTTCCGTTTTCATTCTATGGGAAATATAAGTTTAACAAAAAACTGCTGAACAAGGTTCTAATTTTGTAAGAAATATTCGATAACCGCATTTCCTAGCTCAATAAATTCGTCCAGCTGATCAATTTTGGGGGAGCCATCCTCATTGATATAACCCGGCTGATTTTTTGAGCGCAAATACTGGTGGGCTGCAATAGTGCAAGCTCCCTCGAATGAAATGGATTTAAGCTCCTCGTCAAGGGGTTTGCCACCGCGGGTATCAATTTTTAGGGGGATTATTTCCGGAGTATTATGCTCGGTTCCGAAAGTAATAATGAATTTGCGGTCGTGGAAATAGCAGCTGAATTCTTTAAGCCTGTCGAAAGAATTTCTACCGGGGATAAGTTCCACGGAATATATATTTCGGGAAGTAAGCTCAATAAACAGCGCCTCCATGTCTTTTTCGTATTCCGTGAAATTGTCGTTTTTGTCGTCGAGCAAAACGGGATAGGTAGGAATGCCGCCGGCTTCGAGGATTGTTTTAATAACTTCTTCAATATCCAGGAATGCTTTGGGATCTTCCTTTACAAATCCGGGACCGCCTGATTTCAGGATTTTGCTGCGGATTTCATCTTCAAGCGCTGTGAAATTGCTTAATTCGGAGGTGCATTCTTTTCCGCTGAAAATTGAGGTGAAGACGTTTCTTCTTTCTTCGTCGGAGGTGAATTGCCCGAGTACTTTTATGCGGATTGCCTTGGCAATATGTCTTTCCCGAAGCATTCCCTTGGTAAGACTGTCAAGTATTTCATCGAAATCAAGGGCGAGTCGGAGATCGGTTTTTACAAGATGAGCCGATGTTTTTTCAACCATTTCCCTGGTTTGAACCAGACTCTCGCTGCGCAGGTAGTTTATGGTTTTCATGGCACTGCTGTCTTCATCGACGGGGAAATCCAGACCTTTGCCCGAGAAGTAAATTCTTCCCGGATTACCCGGGTCATTAACCCTGATACCTTTTTCCTGCTCCGCTTTTAACAGGCCCATGAATTCGATATTGTATAAAGGGAATTTTTTATGTGAATCGCAGAGTTCAGTAAACTCCTCATATCCGGAGGTTGTGTAGAAATCGTTGATCCCGAGAATATTTATATTTTCTTTTTCAGCCATTTTAAAAACCTGTCTCATGTCGTCAAACGCGCTGAAGGAATAGGGGGTGTGAAAGTGTCCATTTACATCGTGGACCATATTGCTGCCGTTTTTGCTATACCAGTCGAGCAGATCTTCACGCGAGGGAAATTCTTCAAATAGGTTTTTCATGTGTCTGTTGTTGTTATTTCTGGTTATATCATTTTTTAATTTTCATTCATAAGAAAAGGTAACTTTGTGCCTGTCGTTTTTACCAATTCAAACAGTCCTCAGGTGCTGTTAGCAGGCTCTCAGTTTTCCAGTCAGCCAGCATAAATTCTTCAGCCCTGAAACTTCCAAGGATTGCAAGAACTTTGCAGCCTGCGGCTTTTCCAGCTTTTTCGCCGCTAATAGCATCTTCAACCACCAGGCAATTCTGCGGGTTTATGCCGATTCGTCTTGCTGCCTCGAGGTAAATATCGGGGAAGGGCTTTTTTCGATCCACTTCAAGTCCGTTTACCGTTGCATCGAAGGTGCTTGTCGGGATACCTATTTCTGTTAGGTTTGTGATCATCTTTATTTCATCTGCACTCGTAGCCACGGCTATCTTTAATCCTTTTTCCTTGCATTTATTTATGAATTCAGGAACTCCCGATAGAGGGCTAAGCCTACCCCGGGTGATTTCGCGGTAGATCTCATAGGTCCTTTTCTTATCCTCAATTGCGTCAAACGGAAAATTGTATACCGAAGCAACGCCGCCCAGGTAGCGGTTTTCGCCCATTCCTATAAAAGGGATAAAGTCTTTTTCTCTCACAGAGAGTCCTTTTTCCTTGAACATGATAATAGCTGCTTTGCAGATAAACTCTTCCGAATCTACCAATACTCCATCCATATCGAATAAAACAGCCTGTATCATTTTCTATTTTCAGTTACCAAATCAATTATGCCATTCAGTACGTACTTGGGGTGATACGCGAAAGATTTCATGGTTGTAAGGTCAGAAATCCCGCTTAACACCAAGGCTGTGTCTATTTCCGACTCAATGCCGGCCACAATGTCCGTGTCCATCCTGTCGCCAATAATAATTGTTTCTTCCCGGGTCATTCCGATTTTTTTCAGTGCGATTCTCATCATCAGTGGGTTGGGTTTCCCAATGAAATACGCTTCCCGGCCCGTTGCCATTTCAATTGGGGCAATAAGCGCCTTGGTAGCGGGAGTAATTCCGTTCTCTATGGGTCCGGTGATGTCGGGATTTGTGCCGATCAGCTTTGCTCCCTTAAGCACCAGGTTAACAGCGTGTTCGATTCGGTCGAAGCTATAGGATTTTGATTCCCCGACAATCACGTAATCAGGGTTGATATTGTTCATGGTGTATCCCGCATTGTAAAGGGCATTTATAAGCCCCGCCTCGCCAATAATGTATGCGCTTCCCATTGGGTGCTGACTTGCAAGGAAAGTTGCCGTGGCAAGGGCCGAGGTGTAAAAATGGCTGTGATCCACTTCAATTCCCAAACGCGCTAACTTCTCCTGAAGTTCCTTTGGGGTTCTCTCACTGGCATTGGTTAAAAAAACAAAACTCTTCTTTTCAGCCTTAAGCCAATCAACAAATTCTTTCACTCCGGGAAGAAGTTTGTTCCCATGATAGATGACTCCATCCATGTCGCAGATAAAACCCTTTTTGGATTTGATCTTTTCAATACTGTCTTTTTTGGCTATCATGGTCATTTTTTCTTCCAAAGATACCAAAAGCATTGAAAGTAGCTTTATGGTATCTCTGATGAAAAAACTTTCGTTTTACAATTTTTTCAGATTCCTTTTCTGTTTCTCTGTTTTATGATTGTGTCGCCAAAGTCGGTAACCGGAACATATCCTTGCAAAGGAACGATCTTTTGATGAATGGCGTCGAGGATCCAGCCTGCCTGTGGGAAAAAGTGGTTTTCCAGTTCATGAGCCGGTACAATCCAGTTCCTGGATCCAACCACTACGGGAGGGGCATCCAACTCGTCGAAAGCAAGTTCGGAAATGGTGTGGGCCATTTCTTTAAGGAACGATCCTCTGGTATTGGCATCGCTGGTTAAAACGATACGACCAGTTTTCTTAACCGATTCAATTACCAGATCGTAATTGAAAGGCACAAGGCTCCTGGCGTCGATTATTTCCGCAGACACACCATATTTCTCCTTAAGAATATCGGCGGCTTCGATTGCGCGGTATAGGTTCGCGCCGATCGACAAAATCGTGATATCATCGCCTTTTCGCTTGATATCGGGTTCGCCAAAGGGGATTTCGTAATAGCCTTCCGGCACACCACCTTCGTGAAAGAGTTCGGCCACATCGTAAATCCTCTGGCTTTCGAAGAATATAACAGGGTCTGTTCCCTGAAGAGCTGAATTCATAAGCCCTTTGGCATCATAGGGGGTAGCCGGGAAAACGACTTTTAATCCGGGGATATGGGCAACAAGAGCCGACCAATCCTGTGAATGTTGGGCTCCATATTTTGATCCTACTGAAACTCTGATCACAACAGGCATTTTGATGATATTCCCGCTCATCGATTGCCATTTGGGAAGTTGGTTGAAAACTTCATCACCCGAACGGCCCAGAAAATCGCAATACATGATTTCGGCTATTACCCTTCCGCCGGCCATTCCATATCCAATAGCGGTTCCTACAATGGCTCCCTCGGCAATAGGCGAGTTGAATAACCTGTTATATGGAAGGGCTTCCGTCAGACCGCGATATACCGCAAAAGCTCCACCCCAGTCGCGGTTCTCCTCTCCGTAAGCAACGAGGGTTGGGTCTTTATAAAACCTGTCGATAATCGCTTCGAAAATACCATCCTTCAGCTGATAGGTTTTTAATTTTGAAATAGGCTTGCCTTCCTTATCCAGTCCGAAACGTTCTTTTTTGAGCAGCTGCTGCACCCTTGGATTTTCCTCCATGGTAAGAAGGGTTTGAGGAACACGGTCCTCCATCTTGTCGATCGACTGATTGGAAAACATCATGTCCCCGATTAGCTCAGGTTGTGCCATGAGGTTCATCCTGGGCGAAACGCTGTCGTCGATTGCTTTCTTTAGAGCCGAAACAATAATGCCAACCACCATCGATTTCATGGCAGCAACCTCGTCTGCTGATGCGATTCCCGAGCGGATAAGATCTGCAGAATACGAAAGCAGTGAATCCTGTTGTTCCCATGCCTCAATTTCTTCCTTGCTTCTGTATGAAGAAGCATCGGAAGGGGAGTGGCCCGTAAACCGATAGGTCAGTGTATCGAGCAAAACGGGTCCTTTTTTATCTTCAATGATTTTCTTTTTTCGGCGGAACGCATCAATTACAGCAAGCGGGTTGTAACCGTCAATCCTTTCTGCGTGCATCATTTCGGGGTTAACCCCTGCGCCCACACGTGCCAGTATGTCGTAGCCCATGGTTTCGCCCTGGGTCTGGCCTCCCATACCGTATTGGTTGTTCATGAAGTTGAAAATAATGGGTAATCCGCCTCTGTAAGGCTCATCCCACAATTTCCTGAACTGGTCCATCGTGGCAAAGCTGATTCCTTCCCAAACCGGACCGCAGGCCATGGAGGCATCGCCAATATTGGCCACTACAATCCCGGGTTTCGAGTTTACTTTTTTGAACAAGGCTGCTCCTACAGAAATGTCGCCCGATCCGCCAACAATAGCATTGTTTGGATATACGCCAAAGGGAGTGAAAAAGGCATGCATTGAGCCCCCGAGGCCTTTGTTAAAACCGGTTTTGCGGGCAAAAATCTCTGCAAGGGTTCCGTACAGAAGGAAATCGATGGCAAGGTCTTTTGTTTCGCCTTTAAATCCTTTTTCTACGACCTGCAGTGTTTCTCCCTCGAAATGGACTTTCATGATTTTCATCAGGTCATTATCATTGAGCTGATGGATGGCCGACAGTCCTTTGGCCAGAATCTCGCCATGGGATCTGTGGGATCCGAAAATGTAATCGTCAACGCTAAGGGTGTAGGCCATTCCAACTGCAGAGGCTTCCTGCCCTATCGACAGGTGAGCCGGTCCGGGATGGTTGTATGGAACGCCCTGGTATTCGCCGGCGGTCTTAATGAGATTGAGCATAGTCTCAAACTCACGGATTATTAGCATATCGCGGTAAATCCTCAGGAAGTCCTGTTTGCTGTAAACAGTTTTTTCCTCTTCGATGGTTTTGCTGTAGTGATTTACAGGGATTGTTCCAAATTTAATGTCAGATTTTTTCCTGGCGTTCTTCGGATCTATAAATAATGATTTAGGCATGGGTAAGACTTTTTAATTGGATTTTTTTTCATTGCGATGGTAATCTTCCTATTTGTGAAAAGCCTGCCTTCGCATATCGTTTATGTTACTCTAAATTAAATCGTTACTGAGGTTTTCAATCTGATTGCGGATCTCTTTCAGAAATGCGGAAGCGGGAGCGCCATCCAAAGCTCTGTGATCGTAGGTCAGCGAGAGCCCGATTACCGGAATGAAGCCGATAATTCCGTTTCCCAGGTCCGATGGCCTATAGGTGATGGTATTGACTCCAAGGATGCCAATCTGCGGAAGGTTGATTACCGGCGTGAAAAGTTCAACCCCGTATGAACCCAGATTTGAAATGGTAAAACTGGCATTTTCGCTCTGCAGGAGCTCGGGGTCGATGTTTCCTTTGCGGCAACTTTCGGCGAGTTGTTTGATTTGTGCGGCCAGCGCTTTCAGCTTCAGATCATCTGCATTTCTTATAACCGGAACCATGAGACCCCGTTCGGTGTCAACAGCGATTCCCAGATGGACCTTTTTAAAGGTTTTGATTTTGTCGCCAAGGAAATGGGAATTGATGGCCGGCATTTTTTCGAGGGCGCGAACGGTAGCATAACAAACCATATCGTTCAGGCTGATATTTGGAATCTCTCCTTTTTCAAACCTTGCTTTACAAATGGCGCGTAGTTCGAGCATTTTTCTGGCGTCGGCACTGGTATGGTGAGTAAGCTGAGCCGAATTCTGCAGAGAGGCATGCATGCTTTTTGCAATAAGCTTTCGTATGCTGCTCAGAGGGGCTTCAACAAAATCATTGTTTGAAACCACAAACGAGGGAGGAGGCGATACCGGCGCTTGAGTAGCTGCAGATAAAGGCGCAGGAGGAGCAGAATGTGTGGTTTTCGGAATACTTGTCAAGGCAGTTTCAATATCCCTCACAATGATACGCCCATTGGGTCCGCTCCCCTGTATGCCCTGCAATGAGATTCCTTTCGCCTGTGCAATTCCACGGGCCCTGGGAGAAATCTTAAGTTTTGCGGATGAAACCTGGGAAGGGGTTTCTGCGGGAGAGGCAGTTGTTGCAAGAACTGCAGCAGGAACCGGCTCAGATGCGTCGGATGCTTGAGCGGAGGGACGAAAGGCGTCAACAGATTCACCGGCTTTACCGATCACACAAACATTTGCCAGCACCGGAACCTCATCCCCCTCCTTATAAAAAGTTTCCAAGAGGATTCCGGATGTTTTTGCCGTTTCTTCAAAGGAGGCTTTGTCGGTCTCGTAACAAAACAATACATCCCCTTCGTTTACTGTGTCGCCCTTTTTCTTACCCCACTCGGTAATAATGCAGGATTCTACCGATTGCCCCAGACGGGGCATAAATACAGCTTCAGCCATATTGATAATTTATTAAAATGAATCTAAAACTTATTAATATCTATTTGATAACTTGTAAATATAAGATAAAGAAAAATATGTAATATATTCTTGTAGTACCATATTAATAGGTTATGTAAAATATTTTGTAAAAATAAAATAATAAACTTGTAATAACAAGTGATTCTGATTAAATTTGTATTTTTTATTGAAAAAAATGCTTTATATTTGAAAACATGACTCTTACACTGCATAAACTGCCTCATTACAGAAAACTGTATGAGATGCTTCGCAAGCAAATTCTTGACGGGGTGTACACTGAAGGCGATATTCTGCCATCGGAAAACGAGCTCTGCGCCATTCACAAGCTTACCCGCCCAACGGTGCGGCATGCATTGGACACGCTTGTAAACGAGGGGTTTATCAGGAAGCATCAGGGAAAAGGAAGCATCGTGCACAAACTTCCCAAGGGGATCGGAATTCTATCCATTGCAGGTACCACCACCGCCTTGGGAGAAAGGAATCAGAGGTCGGAAATTATTGTCAGGCCAATAGTCAAGGCTTGGGATGAGCCCTTTATGTTTAAACTTTCTGATACAGAGATCGACTCTGGCTGTGTTTATATGGAGCGTATCCGCTTTTTCAACGACTCCCCGATTTTTTACGATATCAATTATATTCCCAACATCAACCTCCCGAGGTTTACCTCCCGGTCGTTCGAGAACCGCTCACTTTTCGATATTCTGCGCAAAACTTATCAAATAGAGATCAAGGGAGGGGAGCAGAAAATAAGGGCAATTGAGGCCTTTGATGCAATTGCCTCTTATTTGTCGGTGAAACCCGGTCACCCGGTATTGCATCTCGAACGGAAATTTGACACCAATCGCCAGGGTTTTTATATTTATTCCTCTATATATTGCAACACCGAAGAACAGGCTGTTTATGGGCTATTTTAAAACAATAAACTATTTTTCAAATGACTACAAGATATTTTCTAGCCTTTGATTTTGGCGCCGAGAGCGGAAGGGCAGTGCTGGGCAGTCTTGAGAACCACAGTATCACCCTGGATGAAGTGCACCGCTTTCCCACGGGCATGGTAAAAATTGACAATCATTTTTACTGGAACATTTATCGTTTTTATGAAGATGTTTTGAAGTCCATTTCATTTTGTGTAAACACGCACCATGTTCAACCCGAATCGCTTGCTTTCGATACATGGGGTGTGGATTTCGGCTTTATGGCAGAAGACAGGACTTTGATCCGCATCCCTTATGCATACCGTGACCCGCAGACGGCTGAAGCCATGCCGGATTACTTCGAGAACGTGATGCCTCCGCGGGAAATTTACGCAAGAACAGGGATATCGCTGCAGGCTTTCAACAGCCTGTTCCACCTGCATGCTCTGCGAAGAAACCGCGACCGCGCGCTTCATACCGCCAACAAGCTTCTTTTCATCCCGGATATCTTCAATTATCTCTTAAGCGGGGTATTGGCAACAGAATTCTCTTTTGCCACCACTTCTCAGCTTTTTAATCCTGTAACGATGACCTGGGATGATGCACTCCTTAGCAGTGTTGGGTTGGATAAGTCATTTATGAATAACATTGTGAAGCCGGCCAC
>JFJP01012135.1_pt1 | contig 37123 bp, 30 predicted proteins | sample 431651 | NCBI WGS metagenome assembly JFJP01 (sample SAMN02602958, study PRJNA72255) | Microbial mat metagenome, whole genome shotgun sequencing project. | biome: fresh water; feature: sink hole; material: water; isolation source: purple microbial (photo- and chemosynthetic) mats found in... | reverse complement strand
TTTCCGACGTCGGAGATGAAGAGCGGAAGTGCCGGCTGCAATTCTGTTGAGCCAAAAGGCTGGATGACCGTTTCCATGGCTCTGCCCAGCAGCGTCTTGTAAACATGGATGTCGACCATTTTTGGGTCAAGCGATCCTTCCAAGTCCCAAGCACGCACACTGGGATCGCCAAGAGTATAAATAAACCGCACAGTTTGCCCTGGCCGCAGGAATTTCCCCGCGACCTCTAACTGCCTGGCGGCCACCGATGCTGGAGATGGAACGCGATATTCACTCACAGGGCGACTGAGCGTCTGCCTGACGATCAGCTTTTCAAGCGGAATGCGCTGGTGCCTTAGATCGTAGAGTTTATTGTCCATCAACACTTGGGCTTTAGTCAGGTATTCGGGCATATGGTCGGCATCAGGGGATCTCGCCAGGAGTTCCAACACTTCATTTTGAAATTCAGAAATAAACTTTGGCGTATCATGCCGCCTGAGTTCAATGCCGCGGCACTTGATCTCACCGCTTTGAAATACGCCAAAATAGCGGTTCGCCACCGGGACTTTATTATTCAGTCGTGAAGGCAGGAAAGAGATCCAGCGGTAAATCCCATCCAGGGCAATTGGCAGGCCGGTACGATTGAGTATTTCATCGAGCAAAGGTTGCAGGTCTTTCACTTTATTCGCACCTTGCTTCTGTACCCATAACCCGTCAACGTAAATATGAAGGACTGAGAACCCCATATCTTCAGCCGCCTCCTTGGCCCTCAGCAGAACTTCCCTGCCGTAGGCTGTTACAGCCTCGTGGGCCTCGATCTTCCCAAAGCGCGCATTCTTGTACCCCAGATACCCAAAGCATGTGACCAGCAGCCATTTATGCGCCGCGGATTGAGCCTTATAGACCTTGTAGCGCATATCCCACTTGGACATGGTTAACAGCTGCATTTTGATCGCGATCCGTTTCTTGAGCAGTGGGTCCAGCGTCTTTGGAATAAGGCCCTGTTCACTTGTGGTGGCCGGGAGATTGGTATCCTTTTCGCGAATGCCCGGCCGAATGGTCTCAGGCGAAATGTTGAACCTCGCCATCACACTTGGATACATTGAAATGAAGTCGATCTCGGCCACATCCCTGTGCAAGCCGATGGTGGGTTGATAAACCAGACCGCCCATATCTGAGTGGATCAAGTCCATGATCGATTTGGTATGCTCCGCCTGCTGTTTGTGCCATGGCACCAGAACTCCTTCGTTGAGTGCGGTCACGATCTGCATGGATGAAATACCTGTGCCCGGCGATACCCGAGCCACTGTTTGCACAGGCAGCGCCGTCACCCGCGCCAACTCCCATATACCTTCAAGCCCATAATCATGATACATGACCGCGTTGTGGATGTCGATGTGCCAGCGTCCGGCGAGAAACACCTGCCTGCCGCGATGGATGACCTGTCCATAGGCGTGGTACGTCCGTGCATCCCGATGTTTGATGGCTTGATCCGCATCGCGATTGAGGGGCAGGTCAATGCCGGTATCTTGGGACATTTGAAGCAGCAGTGGCAACAGCCAGGTATCGCCCCATGCCGTGAGGAGCAGGTCAGGGTCATGGCGTATCAGGAGCGCGCGCAATCCGATAATGAAGGCGCGGGCAGGCTCCAGATTTAGCGAGAAGCGGGCCTGTGGCGTCTGTATAAAGACTTTGGTTGGCGCGGCGTGAAAGGGATCACATTCCGGCTCCAAACCGAGCACGGTCAATGGCGGAAGCGGCAGATCAAGATCCCAGGGCGATTGTGTGGCGCGAATGCCCAGGATGAGCCCTTGTGAGGCTATCTTGATCTCACAGTCGGCCAGTGGAAATACCCCATACTCTGCCGCATAGCGCAGGGAGATCGGGATGTCGGCATCGTAATAAGTGAGGTTGGGGAAGGTTTGCGATGTTCGATTGAATAGCGGGGACAAATCGGATGGATACGCCAGTGTGACGGACAGAACTGGAATGTTACCCAGGAAGAGATCACGTCTTTCCTCGCGGGCAAGTTTTGGATTTTCAGGCTGTAGTAGCAGCCATTTCCATAGTTCACGCAATCGTGGTGACGGCCCTGCCACATAAAAAGCAATTGGAAAGTCATGATGCAAGGCCTGGCGTTTCCCGTCATCCCCTAATACCCATACCGTCAAGCCTTTCTCACTTGGAAAAATGTCAAAAAGCCAACCATGAATTTCACTGCCCTTTTCCGTCACGGCTTACCTCAACATATTGGCGCAGTTTCATAACTTCCTTGTGCTCTTCCAATAACATACACAGCAGGAGTGTTTCAAATGGAAGCGCGTGTGAAGCGTAGGCTGTGGCAGCCAGATGCTGTCGCGCCAGTGCAAACAGATCATCCAATGCGATCTGGTCGCTTCTGCGCAACGCACGGCGAAACCGGGCGAACGAGGCTTCTTCGTTCAGAAATTCCTGAGTGATCGAAGGAAGTGTGCGTCCCATGGCTAGAAAAGGGCCGGCTGGGCGAGGACAGGATAGGGGATCTCGACTTCGATAACATTATCGGCCTTTGACAGAACTCGTTCAGCAAGAAAAGATCGATCTGTATGCGGCTTCAGGCTGACCACTATCGGTCCCATTAATCTCAACCGATCCAATTGAACAAGACATAGATCCAGAAGCCTGTCAGCTTCTCTTGGTTGTATGTTCTCATCGTAGAAAGACGCGAGCATGTCCATGATGATGCATGGCTGCTGAAGGGATGGCGAGCTTTCCAACAATGAAAGCATTTGATAGCAGGTAAAAGCCCTGCGTACAAAAATATGACTTGCCGCTTTCTCGACATCTGGAGTTCTCATGCGCAGCTTGCGGATGGTCTGGTATGCTGCGAAGTGATTGCCGCCATCCAGAATGGTGACCGCGCCACGCACAGCCAATTCTGCCGTGAGTGTAGTGATCTGCTCCCTGGTTTCATGAGTTGATGAAACAACGATCAATTTGCCGGCATGTAGGATGGGAAGTATGTTCATGCCAAAAAGATACAGCCATTGGCTAAAAATGATAACTCCCCGATGGGGGGAGTTTTGGTTGGGTTGTGGGTAGGACTTGATGGAGGGGGCATATGTGTGGGTGGTACAGCCTTATGCGGCCATCCCTTAGCCTGCCCAGGAACTCCAATCCCAAATTGAGAGAAGCTGCTGTAATTGGGTCCGGCTCTTGACGCCGAATTTCCCGAGGATATTGTGAGTATGAAATTTAACGGTTTCAGACGAGATGCTCATGCGTGCGGCGGCCTGACGATTTGTGTATCCGAGGCAAAGCAATGCAGTAACTTCCTTCTCCCGTGGCGTGAGGCTGTCCCATTTTTGGTAAAGCTCATCCCTGGAAAAGTATTGGGTAAGACCGGCGGCCAGGAGTTCAGTGGCAAATTCATCTTCAGGACGTCCCTCGTGCTTGGCAAGTGTGACCAGTGTGGAGTGGAGGCTTTCACTGATCTCAAAAGTACGAGAGCCGGGAGCAGGACGTAGGCCTATCGTGAATAAGAAACGCTTCCAGATAGACATTTGAATTCATTATATAGAACATGTGTTCCATCGTCAAGGAAGCCAAATTGTTCCACTTTTGAAAAACGCCATCCAGGATAATTTCTAACGTCGGAAACTCAACCCTGCATCTTCCCCGTCTTCTCTGGCTCGATAAAGATTCTTTAAGGTCAGGATGCCTGGTATGAAAGAAAATAAATCCACCCATCATGGGGTAAGCAACCAGACAATACCATACAACCTAACCGCTTCTGGTCCATGATGATCTGACACTATGTTATTGTAGAAGGGTTTAAAAATATACTTGCCCAAAAATCGAAATGCCAATATAATAACCGCCTAGTAATTAAGGCCTAAGACTAGGTGATTTTCAATTCAAAAGTTATTTTTGGCGAACAAAAAATAACACTATATGCAGGGTCTTTTACACCGAGACGGTTATGTATGGTGTAATCCACGCGGGAGTCGCCAAGTGGTAAGGCATCAGCCTTCCAAGCTGATATTCGTGGGTTCGAATCCCATCTCCCGCTCTCGTTTTTAAATTTCAGTGTCCCATGGTGCCTGGCACCCGGCACTGAAATACCTAAAGTAATCCCGCGACGTGCAAAGCAACGGCGTTTCGATGAGACAGTGAGAGTTCAGGCTCTTGCCGTCTTTTTTTGTTTTATGGCAGTGATCGAATTTTAAAACCCGCCAACAGATCGAGAGAGCATCCAATGAGTTGCGACTTGACAACCTGGAATCAGGGAGTGAACATAAAGTTACTAAACAGCCAATATCGTTGACAAGCCATGTGTCCTAACATAGAATTCAATTACAACTAATTCCCAATATTAAGGAGAAAATCATGCTAAAAGAATTCAAAGCCTTCGCAATGCGCGGCAACGTGCTGGACCTTGCCACTGCCGTCATCATGGGCGGCGCGTTCGGGAAGATCATCGGCTCCCTCGTCAATGACATCATTATGCCGCTGATCGGACTGGTGATGGGCGGCGTAAACTTCAGTGAACTATCCTTCACCGTTGGCGAAGCGGTCATCAAATGGGGCGCCTTCGTGCAAACCACAATCGACTTTATAGTCATTGCAATTATCGTCTTCCTGATCATCAAAGCCGCGAACAGCATGAAGAAGGAAGCCCCTGCCGCCCCCGCCGAACCTACAACAAAAGAATGTCCACAGTGCTTCAGCACAATTTCGATCAAAGCCACGCGCTGCCCCAACTGTACTTCCGAATTAAAGTAGAACGAACAGGTACACAGATAACGTCCCACAGGTTTCATGGAATTCCACCTCCTGCTGGACGTTTTTTTTTCAGCCTTCATCTTTTATCCTTTATAAGTTATCCTTCCCATATGGATTTTCTCACCAAACTAAACCCTCAACAACGTAAAGCAGTCACCGCACCTGATGGCGCCGTGCTGGTCGTGGCCGGACCTGGCTCCGGCAAGACACGCGTACTAACCCAGCGCATCGCATATCTGATCGCGTCCGAAGGAATCCGCCCCTGGCAAATCCTGGCAGTCACATTCACAAACAAAGCCGCAAAGGAAATGGACCAGCGCGTGAAAGTGATGCTGAATGAACAGGCAACCGAAGGCATGATGCTTGGCACATTTCACTCGATCTGTGCGCGCATCCTGCGGCGGGAAGCAGACCATCTTCCGTTTGAATCAAATTTTGTGATCTTTGATTCCGATGACCAGGAGAGAATCGTAAAAAGCATCATCAAAGAATTGAACTTGAACGACAAACTCTATCGCGCTCCGAGCATCCACGCCGCCATCTCACGCGCAAAGAATGAACTCATTGGACCTGATGATTATTTAATTAATACCTATCGCGACGAGGTCGTCAAGCGGGTTTATATCGAATATCAAAAACGATTGATCGCCAGCAATGCCGTGGACTTTGACGACCTGCTTGTTTACACTGCCCAATTGCTGGAAGGGAATCCCGCCGTTCGTGATAAATATGCACAAAAATTTAGACATGTGCTGGTGGATGAGTTCCAGGATACCAACCTGGCACAGTATGCACTGATCAAACAACTGTCTTCGCATTATAAAAACATCTTTTGCGTGGGCGACCCGGACCAGTCGGTGTATGGCTGGCGCGGCGCAGACTATCGCAACATCCAGCGCTTTGAACAGGATTTCCCGGACTCACAGGTGGTATTGCTCGAACAGAGTTACCGCTCACATCAAAATATTCTTGATACTGCAACAAGTGTTATTGACCGTTCCAGCAACCGCCATAAAAAACGGCTCTTCAGCGACCGCGGCGCCGGAGAAAAAATCTTTCTGCACGAGGCTTATAACGACTACGACGAAGCCGCCTTTGTGGTGGACACCATTGCGCAGCTTGTTCAGTCCAAACAATTTGAACCCGGGGAATGCGCGGTCATGTACCGGACCAACGCCATGTCCCGATTAATTGAAGAGGCATTTCTACAGGCGCGGCTTCCCTACCGCCTTGTAGGCGCACAACGGTTTTACGGACGGCGTGAAGTTAAAGATGTGATCTCATTCCTTCGCCTGGTTCACAACCCGTCTGATGAAGCGGCGCTGGGGCGCATCATCAATGTCCCGCCGCGCGGCATTGGAGAGAAGACATTAACCACCCTGCACCTGATCGCCCGTCAAAATGAAACAACGCCCGGCGCGGTTTTGCTCGACCTGGGGCGCGGCTCGGAATCACCTTTTTACAAATCGTTCACAGGACGAGCGGCCCTGCCGCTCGCAGACTTCGGCGGCATGTTTGCCAACTGGCGCGCACTCGCATCCATTGCCACTATTCCCGAATTGTTTGACCGCATCCTGAAAGACATAAATTACAAGGAACATGTCGTGGAGGATGAATCAGAAGAAAGCAAAGACCGCTGGGAAAACGTGCAGGAGTTGAAGCGCCTGGCCATGGAATATTCCACACGCACCATGGATGAGTTCCTTGAAAATATAGCACTCGTTGCCGACCAGGATACCATCACCGATGCCAACGCACCCACCCTGCTGACACTCCACGCCGCCAAAGGACTTGAATTCGGCGCGGTCTTCATCGTCGGGCTGGATGATGGGATCATGCCGCACAGCCGTTCCTTTGATGACCCCGCCCAAATGGAGGAGGAACGCCGTCTCTTTTATGTGGGCATCACGCGTGCCAAGGATAAATTATATTTATTGCGTGCCCTTCAACGCGGAGGAAGGGGCATGTCTGAAACAACTGATGCCTCGCGTTTTCTCGAGGATATCCCTGCCAACCTACTGGTGGGAAAAACCCGCACGGGACGTCCCACCAGTTCTTTCTCCTCCTCCCAAAGTTTTTATAGAACTCCTGGTCCTTCTGAATCGAGGTGGACGGTTCCCCCCCCGCCCCGGTCTGTTCCTGTGGCAAATCTGGTGAGCAGCAAATTCAACTCTGGAGACCGTGTCAACCATCCGTCATGGGGCGAAGGCATGGTACTGGAGAGCAAAATACAGGATAACGACGAGATCGTGGTTATAGAGTTCAAATCGGTTGGGCTTAAACGCCTGGCAGCAAGCCTTGCAAATCTTACCGTCATTTAGAGGACATTAGATGGTCGGCCACAAATCATCCAACATTCATGGTCAAGCCCGTGTTCATTCGCATCCTCTACTTTGGTTATAGAATCTACTGCTTCTTCTTGCGCCCGCTGCGCATCGGGGTGCGTGTGATGATGCTGCAGGATGAAAAAGTATGGCTTGTACGCCAGACATACATGCCAGGCTGGTTCATGCCGGGAGGCGGAGTAAAAAAGGGTGAGACCCTGGAAGAAGCCACCCGTCGTGAAGCGCGCGAAGAGACAGGCGCAGAACTCGGCAACTTAACATTAATGGGCGCATATTCAAACTTCACTGAATGGAAAAGCGACCATAATATTGTTTTCATCTGTAAAAACTTTGAATTCAAAGGCAAACCTGACAGCGAAATTTCTGAGCTGCGTCTTTTTGCACTGAACGAATTACCAGACGGTATCTGGCCCGGTCACCGCCGACGACTGCAGGAATACCAAACGGGCATCCAAAATCCGCAATTTGGAGAATGGTAGAAACCATAGTGACTCCTTTGGCCGCCAACCCAACGAGCGACTAAAAAAGTCATTCCACTATTTGGTAAAATATCTGTGAAATCTTTCACTGGAGAATTATTATGACTAACACCATGAAAATCGTTATTCCCATGGCAGGATGGGGGACCCGCATGCGTCCGCACACGTGGAGCAAGCCAAAGCCACTGGTAAGTGTGGCGGGCAAAACCTCACTCGAACACCTGCTCGATATGTTCAAAACTTTACCCGACCCCGAAAACACGGAATATATTTTCATCCTCGGTCCCTACCTGGGTGAGATGCAAATTCCGCCGTTCATCCAGAAACATTACCCGGACCTCAAAGCCCGATTCGTTGTGCAACATGAGATGAAGGGGCAATCTCATGCGCTGTCATTGGCGCGTGAGTATTTGCAGGGTCCCATGATCATGTGCTTTTCAGACACTCTGATGGAAACAGACTTCTCCTTCCTCGCAAAGGAAGAGTCTGACGGTGTGGCATGGGTGATGCCCGTGGATGATCCGCGGCGCTTTGGTGTGGCGGAAGAAGGGGCGGACGGCTGGGTAACACGTTTTATTGAAAAACCGCAGAGTGTGGATAACAACCTGGTAGTGGTTGGTTGTTACTATTTCAAGAGCGCTGAACAGGTACTTGCGGCGATAGATATCCAAATGGAACGGGGTGTGATGCTCAAGAATGAATACTTCATGACCGATGCCATTTCCATCATGATCGAAAGCGGAGCGAAAATCCGCACCAACAGCATCAGCACCTGGCTGGATACGGGAACCATCGATGCTACATTGGAGACAAACCGCATCCTGCTCGAACGTGGGGCGGATAATTCGTCGGCAGCAGCAGCAAACAATGCCACAGTCAAGATCGAACCTCCCGTCTATATCCACCCAACAGCAAAAGTCGAAGCGGCAGTCATTGGACCCCATGTCTCCATTGGGGCCAATTGTTATGTCAATTCAGCGGTGATCTCGGACAGCATCATCGAAGAAGGCACAGAGATCATTCGCACTGCACTCACCCATTCACTGATCGGACGTAATTGCCGTGTGGAAGGACAGGCAAACAAAGAAGAAGTGTCTTCCCTCAACATCGGCGACAACAGCAGTGTGATCAGCTCGTAGGAAAAGCCAAACCCATGGAAATCGTCGAGTGCCGGTCCGACACAGAATACGCAGAAAGACCGCTTTCTTTGATCTGGATGGGATGCCGCCACGAGATCGCAGAAATTTTGGCACGCTGGCGCGGACCTGCTGAAAAAGGGTTTCGTGTGAAAACCGTCCAGGGTCTGGCTTTTGAAATTACGTACCAGGAATTTTCAGACGACTGGCACGTTCAACCCTTGTAGGAGGCTTGGTAAAAATGGAAGAAAAACAAAGACTTTCAAAACGCGTGGCTGAATTAAAGCCCAGCGGCATTCGCAAGTTTTTCGACATTGTGGCAACAATGAAAGATGTCATTTCGCTTGGCATTGGCGAACCGGATTTCACCACGCCCAAGCCGATCCTGGATGCGGGCATGCGCTCCCTGCAAAACGGCGAAACACATTACACCTCCAATCATGGCAAGATGGAACTCAGGCAGGGGATCACAGATAATTTACAAAAACTATACAACGTAAAATATGACCCCGCCAGTGAAGTGATTGCGACCGTTGGGGTTTCAGAAGCGTTGTATCTTACGTTCACTGCGCTGTTGGAGCCTGGTGACGAGGTCATTATCCCGACCCCGTGTTTTGTCGCGTATCAAGCAGAAGTAATTCTTGCAGGCGGCGTGGCGGTTGAAATTCCTGCGCGCCTTGAAAATAATTTTGCCATTGACCCGGATGATATTCGCAAAGCCATCACCCCGCGCACCAAGGTGATTTTCATTGGTTATCCATCCAACCCAACAGGCGCAGTCGCTCCGCGTGAAGTCATGCTCGAGATCGGGAAGATCGCAGAACAATATAACCTGATCGTGGTGTCAGACGAGATCTATGACCGCCTGGTGTACGATTTTGACCACGTCTGCTTCCCTGCTCTGGATGAAGGTTTGCGGAATCGAACCGTGCTGCTGGGCGGATTCTCAAAAGCCTATGCCATGACCGGCTGGCGTATTGGCTATGCCTGCGCCCCGAAGGATATTTTGCAGGGAATGCTGCGGGTGCATCAATACACCATCATGTCTGCACCGACCACTGCGCAAGACGCGGCGATCGAAGCTTTGAAATCGGGCGAACCGCACGTGATGGAAATGGTGACCGAATACGACCGCCGCCGCAGGTTAATGGTTGCAGGGTTTAACAAACTTGGCCTTTCAACTTTTGAGCCGCGCGGCGCTTTTTACACCTTCCCCAATATCCGCGCCTCTGGCATGGACGAGGAGACCTTTGCCGAAACCCTGCTGAAAGAAGAAAGCGTGGCAGTTGTACCGGGCAGCGCCTTCGGTCCCGGCGGAGAGGGCTTTGTGCGCGCGTGCTACGCCACCGAATATAGCAAGATCGAAGAAGCCCTGCACCGCATGGAACGGTTTATGAGTCGGCACGGGTAAAAAATAATAATTCATGATCAGGAGGAGCGGGGCTTTATGAAGCATTCCGCTCCTTTTGATTTATGGGTGACTCCAGCACAAAAAACACAAAGGACAAGCAGTGCCCAAGGGGTAATAGATCATAAGTTTTTCCCTGGTGCCCTATGTGAGTGAAAGGCTTTTTTCTTTTCCCCAAGAGGTTTCATATGGACCACACAATCTCCGAATTCCAGCAAAAAATGTCCGCAGGCGAATTGACCTCGCTTCAAATAACCGAATCTTTTTTGGAAAGAATCCATGCGATGGATCAAAACGGTGCGCGGATCAACTCTGTCATCGAAGTGAATGCTGACGTGCAACGCATCGCAGCAGAACTTGACGCGGAGAGAGCCAGCGGCAGGGTACGGAGTCCACTCCACGGAATTCCGATCCTGATCAAAGACAACATTGACACACACGACAAAATGCAAACCACCGCAGGGTCTCTCGCGCTTGAAGGTAATATTGCCCCGCGCGACGCGTTCATTGTTAAGCAATTGCGAAAGGCAGGCGCGGTGATCCTGGGGAAAACAAATCTCAGTGAGTGGGCAAATTTTCGCGGAAAACGATCCATCAGCGGGTGGTCATCGCGCGGCGGTCTGACCCGCAACCCCTATGCGCTTGATCGCTCTGCCTGCGGGTCGTCGTCAGGTTCAGGGGCTGCCGTTGCCGCAAATTTTTGTGCTGCAGCCATTGGCACAGAGACTGATGGTTCGATCATATGTCCCTCACAAACGAATGGCATTGTGGGAATCAAGCCCACGTTGGGATCATTGAGCCGCAGCGGGATTATTCCCATTGCGCACAGCCAGGACACAGCAGGACCGATGGCACGCACCGTCGCAGATGCGGCGATCCTGCTTGGCGCGTTGACCGGTGTTGATAAAAACGACCCAGCCACCACAGCCGGCGCAAAACACGTCTTGAAAGATTACACAAAGTTTCTCGATAAAACCGGATTAAATGGTGCGCGTATCGGCATTGCGCGGAACATGTGCGGCACAGACCCGCGTATTCTCGATCTGTTCGAGAAAAGCATTGCTGTAATGAAGAGTCTGGGTGCGATCATCGTTGACCCTGCAAATCTGCCCAACTTTGATAAATTTAGCAAGACCGAAGTGGAAGTATTGCTCCATGAATTCAAAGCGGGTTTGAATAAATATCTTGCCGGCGCCAACGCACACATGAAAAATATGGAAGATGTCATCAGGTTTAATGATGAAAACAAGGCACGTGTGATGCCGTTCTTTGGGCAGGAACACATGCTCGCCGCACAGGAAACAGGTGGATTAAAAGATAAAAAATACAAAGAGGCGTTGGCGAAGAACCATTTGCTAACACGAAAAAACGGCATTGACGCTGTGATGAAGAAATACAAACTCGATGCGGTGATCGTCCCCTCCGGCGGACCCGCGTGGATGATCGATCGCGCCAATGGTGATGCGATCAACTGGGATATGGAAAGCACGTCACCTGCGGCGGTGGCGGGCTATCCCCATATCACCGTGCCAATGGGATATATTTTCGGTCTGCCGGTGGGAATTTCGTTCTTCGCAAAAGCCTGGCAGGAGCCGATGTTGATAAAGCTCGCCTACGCCTTTGAACAGGCAACGAGGGTGCGGGTTGAGCCGGTCTTTTTAAAGACGGCGAAGTTTTAGGGACTAAAAAGAGCGGGACTTTGCGAAGTCCCGCTCTGACCCTTTTGAAGCAAAATCAGCTTGAGTAATGCAGTGTGCCTTCCATGTCATGTTGACAACTGCGATCTCAGACCCATTCTCCCCCAGGCAGGGAGATTTTTTTAATTCCTGTGTGTTTGGCATTCCCGGCTGTGCCCATTAAATGGGCCGCAGTCAAAACAATAACGCGCCCCAACCCGAAAAAAGTTACGCGCGTTATTCAATCTCAGGGATCAACCAAACGAAATTCCCAGGTCTTTGGCAGTCAGAACAATATCAGAACCCATCGGCACCATTTTCATTTTACCCATGGCCTCTTCGATCGGCACATATTTGACTTGCGGCGGATCAAGTGCCACCATCACACCCGAATACCCCTCTTCAAGTCCGCGCACGGCAGCAGCGCCAAAACGCAGAGCTGTCAGACGGTCAAAGGAGGTGGGCGAACCGCCACGTAACAGATGCCCGAGGACAACCAGGCGCGTCTCTTTCCCTGAAATCTCGTGGATATCAGCCGCCACCTTCTCACCGATGCCACCCAAGCGTTCTGCACGGCCAGCTTCATGCTCAAGCACCGATAATCCGCCGCCCACCGGTGTGGCGCCTTCTGCCACAACCACGATCGTGAACTTACTACCCTGCGATTCGCGTTCCTTTACCTTCTCAACAACTTTATGTATGTCGTAGGGACGTTCAGGGATCAAAATAACATCGGCAGAAGCAGCCACACCCGAATGCAGGGCGATCCAGCCGGCATAACGTCCCATTACTTCCACAACCATCACCCGCCCGTGTGAAGCGGCTGTTGAATGCAAACGGTCGAGTGCTTCGGTGGCAAAGCCGACAGCGGTATCAAAACCGAAGGTCACGTCTGTTTTATCCAGGTCATTATCAATCGTCTTTGGTACAGAGATCAGGCGCAAGCCTTTTTTCGCCAGCACACTTGCAATTGCCAGCGACCCATCCCCGCCAACCGTGATAAGAGCATCAATGTGATGCAGGCGAAAGCCGCGAACGATCTCGTCGGTACGATCCACTTCCTCCCTGGTTCCATCGGGATGGATGATCGGATACTTGAGGGGGTTATTGCGGTTGCTAGTTCCAAGAATGGTGCCGCCCAGGTGGGTAATGCCCCTCACCCTATCACGTGTCAACGGGACAAACCCGCCGTCTGGATATTCCTCGGGCGATAAAATCCCGTGAAAGCCATCAAGAACACCGTATACTTCCCAGCCACGCATGATTGCGGAAAGCGCCGCCGCGCGAATAACTGCATTCAAACCTGGCGCGTCACCGCCGCCCGTGCTGATCGCTATTTTTTTTATTTGTACTTTTTGTTTAGCCGCCATAAAGATTCTCCGTAATATTTTTTACTTTTCGGGCTGAATTATAGTCCTGAATGGCGTTCGTACATAAAAGTCGATCGCATCACAGGCGATGAACATTTCGGCAGGCAAAAACAGACAAAGGAAACCATGATGCAGCCAGACAGCAAATGCAAATTGATCTATCGCCCAGGGTTTGATGCACTTTTGAGATGACGGGAAAAAAGTTTATTTTGGCGGGAAGTACTCCTGGATATTGGGGACTTGGGAAATAAGCATAAGCCGAAAAACCTGTGCCGGTCCGCATGCGACCTGTCCGGCAAGAAGCTCATCAAAACCAGCCTGATCTTCAGAATAACACCTGTCGACAGTAATCAATTGTTATAATTACTGGAAATATAAAATACTGCCCGGAAGGTAAAAAAAGAAAATATGAAAAAAATGATCTGTATCGGCACTGATGGCGGCGCGACCACATCCAAAGTAGGCGGCGTATGGAATGACGGCTCAGCGATCTCTACAAAATTATTACAAGCCCCCACCAATTCAACACATGGACCCGAATCTGTTGTACGCAGCTGGGTCGATGCAATCAGCTCATACCTGGCTCAAAATGACCTGACCTGGGAACAGGTCGGCGGAGTGGGACTGGCAATTCCAGGCCCATTCCAACGCTATGGAGTGTTCGATCATTCAGCCAACCTGCCGGACAGTTTTACCGGATTTGATGTACACACTGCCTATAGCAATGCCCTATCCGAACGCGCAGGACGCGCCATCCCGCTAACCGTTGGTAACGATGGGAACATGGGGGGTGTGGCGGAAGCTCAGCACGCGCGCGGCAATAGTAATGGAACGGTGCTTATGCTGGCTCCCGGCTCCGGGCTGGGATGTGCCTACATCGACCAAAGCGGACTGGCGCTGGATGGTGATACCCTGGCTGGAATGGAAGCCGGTCACATGGCTGCACCCCTGCATTTACTGGGTACAAAAGCCTATCCCTGCGGATGCGGACGCACCTGGGGCTGTGTCGAAGTCTATACCAGTCTTTCCGGACTGCCCTACCTGCTTGCCGAAAAACTGGAACGATATCCTGACCACCCGCTGGCGAAATCGCCACTCGGTCCCAAGGAACGTGCCTTTGCCTTGCGCGGATTGGCGCAACAAGGCGACCAGCTAGCGACAGAGTTGTTTGATTTACAAGCCAAAGCCATGGGACTGCATGTCGCCAATCTGGCAATGGCGCTTGACCCCAAATTTGTAGTCATTGGCGGCGGGTTGATGGATCCCGAGGCGACAACCACCGCCTTCCGCGAACGCTACCTCGGAATCCTAGGGTCAACTGCCCGCGAATATCTATGGCCCTGTCAACGTGACGCCATCAGTATCGTCCCTGCTGCACTCGGTGACCTTTCCCAAGCCATTGGTGCCGCCCTGGCAGCCTTGTACAAAAACAAGGCATAGAAGCCGTTTTTTCTTGACGCAATATCCCCTCCCGCATATAATCCTGCCATTCAGAAGTAGTAGGCAGTAGTCTCTCTGACAGAAAAGAAGGCCATCGGCTGTGAGCCTTCACAGAAAAGAATTGCCAAAGTCATCTGAAACCATTGGCGAAGAAATCCTGTTGACCGCATACTGAGCACAGGTTACTAGACCGCCACGGGATTGCCCGTTAGCGCATAGGCTGATGAATGTCAGTCATTGAGTGCAACCAGCTGGTTGAACTGAGGTGGTACCGCGGAGCAAACACTTCGTCCTCTTTTTGGATGAAGTGTTTTTATTTTAAACACATTTATTCCTGAAGACATTTACACGCACCCTGTTGGAAGCTCACATGGTTTGGTGGTCTCAAAAATCACGGACTGGATACTCCATGACGGCAGAGCAGGTGAATAAGAATAAAAGGAGCAAGAATGACCAAACAAGAATTACCCAAAGCCTACGATTTCAAAGCCACCGAATCCCGCATCTATGCCATGTGGGAGCAAGGCGGATATTTCAAACCGCATAATGATCCCAACAAGCCTGATTTTGATCCGAATGTCAAACCATTCGTCATTTCGATCCCACCGCCCAATGTGACCGGTGAACTGCACATTGGTCATGCCATGTTCGTCAGTGTGGAAGATCTTATGATCCGTTATCACCGTATGAAGGGATTTTCAACTTTATGGGTTCCGGGCTCGGATCACGCGGGCATTGCCACCCAGTTAATGGTGGAGCGCGATCTGCTTAAGAACGAGGAAATCACCCGTGAGGAATTTGGCCGCGATAAATTCATTGCCCGCACCTGGGAATGGAAACACAAATACGGCGGCATGATCTACAACCAGATCCGACGTCTCGGGGCATCGTGTGATTGGGACAGGGAATGCTTCACACTTGACGAGAGATTGAGCCGGGCAGTCCGCGAGGCATTTGTACGCCTGTATGAAAAAGGACTGATCTATCGCGGACCGCGTCTTATCAACTGGTCCCCTGGACTCAAGACCGCTGTATCTGACCTTGAAGTGGAATACACGGAAGAACAAGCCACGCTGTATTATTTCAAATATATGATCGCAGGTTCGGATGAATTCATCCCGGTGGCAACGATTCGCCCCGAGACGATTTTGGGCGATACTGCGGTTGCCGTACACCCAGAAGATGAACGCTTTAAGAAATTTATCGGCCGAAAAGCCGTGGTGCCGATCCTTGGACGCGAGATTCCGGTCATCGCAGATGAATACGTCAGCATGGAATTTGGTACAGGTGCGTTAAAAATCACACCTGGCCACGACCCGAACGACTATGCCATCGCGCAGCGTCACAACCTGCCAATCATCTCCATGCTCGATAAAGAGGCGAAGGTCAACGAAAACGGCGGAAAGTATCAAGGTCAGGATCGGATCGTGGCGCGCAAAAATATCTGGGCAGACATGAAAACTGCCGGACTCGTGATCAAGACAGAGCCATACACCACCACCATTCCACGTTCACAGCGCGGCGGTGAAATTGTAGAGCCGATGATCTCCGAACAATGGTTCGTGAAAATGGAATCGCTTGCGCATAAGGGGCTTGAAGCGGTGCATACTGGACAGATCAAGATCGTGCCCGAACGCTTTGAAAAAGTTTATTACAACTGGCTCGACAACATCAAGGATTGGTGCATCAGCCGCCAACTATGGTGGGGACATCGCATCCCCGTTTGGTATTGCCCCGATCATCATATGACAGTGACGCGCGAAGACCCCACACAATGCGCAACCTGCGGCTCGAAGGAAATTCATCAGGACGAGGATGTGTTGGATACATGGTTTTCTTCAGGTTTGTGGCCATTCTCCACATTGGGCTGGCCCGAGCAAACACCCGACCTGAAATATTTTTACCCGACCTCCTACATGGAAACAGGCTATGATATTTTATTTTTTTGGGTCGCGCGTATGATCATGACCGGACTGGAATTTACAGAGGTGCCGCCATTCCACACGGTCTACCTGCACGGGCTCGTCCGCGATGAGCATGGACATAAAATGTCCAAGACCAAGGGCAACGTGATCGATCCGTTGATCGTGATGGATGAGTTTGGCACTGATGCACTTCGCTTCACTCTGCTGGTAGGTTCCACTCCCGGGAATGACACCAATGTCGGTATTAAGAAAGTGGAAGCCAACCGCAATTTTGCAAATAAAATCTGGAATGCCGGAAGGTTCGTGATCAACGCGATCGACAGCCTGGAAAAGATCGAGGGCCAAAGATCAGATAATGAATGGTCTCTCGCAGATAGCTGGATCTGGGCAAAGTTACAAACCCTCATTCGTGATGTGGAACGTCAATTCCAGAATTTCCAATATGGACAGGCTGGACAGCAAATTTACGAATTCCTCTGGTCTGACTTTGCGGACTGGTACGTAGAAATTGCAAAGCGCCAAATGCAAAACGAAGCAAGTAAAGTGCAGACAGTCGAAACACTGGTACACGTGTTTGATATATCACTGCGTTTGCTGCACCCATTTACTCCCTTTATCACTGAAGAAGTATGGGGACATTTGCGAAACTCCCTGCTTGAATCGCCGCTCTCGCACCTGGCCAAAGACTGGACCGAAGTGTTGATCGTTGCCAAATTCCCCGAGCAGCGTGATCTCGAAGGCTGGGAGGAAGCCAAGACCGCAGATTTCACACTTATTCAAGAGTTGGTGCGTTCCATCCGCAACCTGCGCGCAGAAAAGAACGTTGCGCCGTCCAGAAAGCTAGCCGCACAAATTGCCGCAGGTGAAAAGACGGAATTGCTCAAGCAACAATCTGCAGTGATCGCAGCCCTGGCAGGCTTGAACACAGATGAACTCAAGATCGAGACATCCATCCAACATAAACCCGAAGACAGCATTGCGATCGTGGCTGGCTCGGTCGAGATATACATTCCCCTTGCGGGCATGGTGGACCTGGCAAACGACAAGCCGCGCCTTGAAAAAGAATTAAAGGAATTGCAATCCCACATCGAACGTTTGGAAAAACTGCTCTCGAGTGATTTCGCCAGCAAAGCTCCCGCCGCGCTGGTTACAAAAGAACGCGAGAAATTGGAGGGGTATAAAGATACCGCTGAGAAGATCAAGGCACAAATAAAGTAGTTACGGACCCGGCAAAGAGGAGTTGGGGAAATCCCAACTCCTCTTTGCCATTCGATTAAAATGCCTGGAAATCAAGGAATAAGAAAATCCAGGTCAGGGGGAGAAAACAGGATGGCATAAACCAGAGGATCGATCACGACGAGTTTGAGTCATGATTGGTATTTGATCGAGCGTGGCATCTCAAAAATCACCTCGAATTTTGCAATACGCAAGTTCTTTCCGTTCCGTACCCGGAAGAGGGACAGGCATCACACCTGAGTGGATTTGCGGGCATATATTAGAGGACTCTTATCCACAATCATCTTTTTCTTTTGTATACTAATTACCAACTCCGATGGGGAGTAGCCACCCAAAAATGATCTGGGATGCACAGTCGTCAATACGGAAAGTTTTCCCGGCTGTTCTGTCAATGGCAAGACCATCGTCAATCTTCGGCGATGGTCTTTTTATTTATGCCCTTCGCCCAATCCTTCGAGGTGATAAACATGTTGGACAAATGGGAAATGACGATCTTATCCTCCCTGCAAATGATCTTTGACGAATTCGGCTGGGCGGGCGTCTTCGGATTGATGGTATTTGAAAATGCAACAGGCATCACACCAAGCGAGGTCATCCTTGCCTTTGCGGGGTGGATGTTAATCGAAAAGCATGGCATCGCACCAACCTTTATTCTTATTGCAGGATTATATGCAGGACTGGGAAGCGCGATCGGCGCATCCATCACCTACTGGGCGGCACGGATCGGAGGAAGCCCCTTGATCGAAAAGTTTGCGAAGATATTCCGCATGGATATGTCCATGATCCATCAAGCAGAAAATCAAATGCAAAAATGGGGTTCCGGGCTGGTGTTGATCGGGCGTGTCATCCCTGGCGTGCGGACGCTGATCAGCATTCCTGCCGGGTTGGCAAAAATTCCCTTCCCAAAATTCTTTTTCGCCACCTTCATCGGAGCATATATTTGGTGTACACTTCTCATCGGTGCAGGGTATGTCCTTGGACACGAATGGATGCTGATCAGCGACACCATTAAACAGCACCTTCCGCTGGTATTATCCCTTGGTGTTTTTGGAATGGGCGCGTATCTGATCCATTACTACCGTTCTCACCCATCGTTATTGACATGGCTTACCACCCGCACACATAAAAATAGATTGGACGATAAATCATGAACTGGCATCTCACCGATATTCAAGAAAGTCTTTCAAAATTAAACTCGGATCAGCAAAACGGACTCTCCAAATCTGATGTCTCGGCACGGCTTGCAGAATATGGCGCAAATGAACTGGTCGAACGCGGCGGACGCAAACCCCTGCAAATTTTGTGGGAACAACTCACCGCCACCATGGTACTTATTCTCATCGCGGCGGCTGTCGCCGCAGGGCTGCTGGGTGATACAAAGAACTCCATTGCAATTCTTTCCATTGTGGCGTTGTACGCCATTCTTGGCTTTACCCAGGAATATCGCGCCGAGAAAGCCATTGCTGCGCTCAAGAAAATGTCGGTACCAAACGTGCGCGTGCTACGCAATGGGCAATTACAGGAGACCCCTGCACACGATCTTGTACCTGGCGACATCCTCCAACTTGAAACAGGTAACGTCCTGCCAGCAGATATGCGCCTGCTTGAAGCGGTAAACCTGCGCATTCAGGAAGCCGCACTTACCGGCGAATCTGAACCGATTGAAAAACACACCGCCACGCTTTCAGGCGAAGACCTGCCCATTGGGGATCGCCGCAATATGGGTTATATGGGAACCATCATTACACAAGGACGCGGACTTGCGCTAATAACCGCCACAGGCATGCAGACAGAACTTGGCAAAATTGCCGATCTGATCCAACAAGTCAAACAGGAAGACACTCCGCTTCAACGGCGGCTTGACGCGCTTGGGAAAAACCTTGCGCTGATCGGTATGGGCATTGCCGCCCTAATTTTTGTACTGGGTCTCATGCGTGGTGATGAACTTCGCCACATGCTTCTGACTGCGGTCAGTGTTGCAGTTGCCATCGTGCCAGAAGGCCTGCCCGCAGTGGTCACTGTCACGTTGGCGCTTGGCGCACAGCGCATGCTGCAGCGCAATGCCCTCATTCGCAAATTGCCTGCCGTCGAAACGCTCGGTTCGGTCACGGTCATTTGCTCTGACAAAACAGGAACGCTAACCGAAAACCGCATGAGCGTGGTCGTGCTGGATGTTGCTGAACATGCCCTGGATCTAACGGAAGAAATCGGACGCGATGGTACGCTTCATGCAACCCGTGGGCTGGGCGCGCCCGTCCAATCTTCCCTATCGCTGGCAGCAATTGGCGGCGCGCTGTGCAACGACGCCAAACTGATAGACACAGGCGATGACCGTTATCATACTCTTGGAGACCCCACCGAGGGCGCGTTAGTCGTCGCCGCAGCAAAAATGGGATATTGGAAATCATCTCTCGACCTGTCTTTTCCGCGCGCGGCAGAACTCCCGTTTGACTCTGAGCGTAAACGTATGACCACTGTCCACCATTTGGAACGCTATGATCCCGGGGTGCTTGCAGGTTTGGAAGTAGGTGCCCGTCGATATATCGCCTTCACCAAAGGCAGTGTGGACGGACTGCTCGATGTTATATCCCATATTTGGGTGGAGGAAAAAGCCCACGTGCTGGATGAGGATTGGAAGGCGAAGGTGATCGCGGCAAATAATCGTCTGGCAAAGAAAGGCATGCGTGTCCTTGGCGTTGCATTCCGCTTAATGGATACCATCCCTGAAGTCATCCAAACTGACCTTGAACAGAACCTAACACTGGTGGGACTTTTTGGCATGATCGATCCGCCACGCGCCGAAGTAAAAGATGCGGTTGCGACCTGCCGCTCCGCGGGCATCCGCCCTGTGATGATCACAGGCGACCACCCGTTGACCGCGATTGAAATTGCGCGCCAGCTGGGCATCACAGATAACGGACGTGCATTGACTGGCGTTGAAATTGAGAAGTTAAGTTTTGATGAATTAAAAAACGTAGTGGAAGAAGTCAATGTGTTTGCCCGCGTTGCCCCCGAACACAAGTTAAAGATCGTGCAGGCGCTGCAGGAAAAGGGTCACATCGTTTCAATGACAGGGGACGGCGTGAACGACGCGCCCGCACTCCGCAAGGCGGATATCGGCGTGGCAATGGGCATAACAGGTACTGACGTGTCCAAGGAAGCCTCCGACCTGGTTTTACTGGATGATAACTTTGCGACGATCATCGCAGCGGTAAGGGAAGGCCGCACAATTTACGATAACATCCGCAAGTTTGTACGCTTCAGCGTGGCAGGCAATATTGGCAAGGTTTTAGTCATGCTGCTGGCACCATTCCTCGGCAAGCCTTTGCCGCTACTGCCCTTGCAATTACTTTGGCTCAACCTGCTGACTGACGGTTTACTTGGCCTGGGCATGGGTGTGGAAAATCCCGAAGCCGACACCATGAAGCGCGCGCCATTTTCGCCAAGGGAAGGTGTCTTCTCCCGCGGTGCGGGCGCGCAAACCATTTGGGTCGGCATGTTGATCGGCGCTCTCGCCCTGGGACTTGGGTCCTGGTACTACTTTACTGACCGCCCCGAATGGCAGACCATGATCTTCACCTCGCTGGCATTCATGCAGGTTTTCCAGGCCCTGGCTTCACGCTCGTCAAAAGATTCGTTATTCAAAACCGGTGTGCTGAGCAATCCCCTGCTGGCGGGTCTGGCTTTATTGGTTGTTGTACTGCAAATGATGGTCATTTACATCGAAACACTGGCTAATTTCTTTGAAGTCATTCCCCTCAGCGGATGTGACCTGTCTATTGCGGCAAGTACGGGCGTGGTCGTATTTGTGGTGATGGAGTTGGAGAAATGGTTGAAAAGGAAATAACCCAACAAGCAGTGTCCAGAAGACAGAATTTATCTGTCTAAAACAAGGAAAAAATAAGTAAAAGAGACGGGAGATAGAAGTAGATAAACAAGGCTGGCGGTCATTGGATCGCCAGCTTTTGCGAAAAAATACAATGCGAATCAAATCCCATTCAATCCTGCTTTTCTCAACCCTCCCGGCGTACATCCGTCAAAACTCATGTTGATTTTTTCGGCAGTGGTCAAATTGAAGTGAGATGTAGTATATTTTAGACATCGCCACAAAAGCAGGATAAATGTCGAAAATGCAATCTTTATAACAACTTTAAGACTGGATCAAACACAGCGGGCATCACCACACCAAAATCGGTTAATTTGCCCATTGTTTAAACCAGCCCGCTGTTTGGGAAATCCCACAGGCGGAGATGGTTCCCACTCAGGGATACTACCATCCGCTGGAAAGCGCAATTCCATTTGCAAGGAAAGGTCGAAAAATCAGTGAGTGCGGGGAATGCAGGGAAGAAGTCAAATGCAGGCGTAAGTGGGTGAATGTGACGGTCAAAGTCATAAAACCATCCATTCCTGCAGAGGACCTTTGTCGATATTTTTTTCGCGAATAAGATTTTAGAGGCTCGACCAGCAGACCAGACTAGAAACACACCAGAAGACCACCAACAAGGAGATCAACTTATGCCCACCCCACCCCTCAACCCCCATTTGCCGTTTGGCGAGAATAAGAACGCCGACTGGTATGGGAAGGATATTTTGTCGGTAAAACAATTCAGCCGCGATGACCTTCAATATGTGTTCGGCGTGGCGCACGAGATGCGCGGAATGGTCGAGCGCATTGGAACGTTTGACTTGCTGAAAGGCAAAATTTTGGCAAACCTGTTCTATGAACCTTCCACGCGTACCTCGTCCTCATTCACGGCGGCGATGGAGCGACTGGGCGGGAGTGTCATCCCGATCAGCGAAGTGAAGTATTCATCGGTATCAAAGGGTGAGAGCCTGCCTGACACGATCCGCACGCTCGAATGTTACGCGGATGTGATCGTACTGCGTCACCCTGAAACGGGGTCGGCGGCAATTGCGGCGAAGGCGGCAAAGAAACCAGTGATCAATGCGGGCGATGGTGTGGGCGAACATCCGACACAGGCTCTGCTGGATACATTCACGGTCATGGAAGAAATCGGACGGCTGGACAATTTGACCGTGACCATGCTTGGCGACCTAAAATATGGACGCACCGTTCATTCGCTGGCACGCCTGCTTTCACAATTTAATAATATCAAGCTAAATTATGTCTCACCTGATATTTTGAAGATGCCAAAGGAAGTGATGGAGGAAGTGGCCGAGAAGGGCGTGCCGCAGAGTGAGTTTTCATCGCTTGAGAAGGTGCTGCCTGAAACTGATGTGCTATATGTGACACGCGTGCAGAAGGAAAGATTCGAAGATCCCGGGGATTATGAAAAAGTTAAGGGCGCATATGTGATCGACCCTGAGATCATGAAAGCCGCCAAGCAAGATATGATCGTGATGCATCCGCTGCCACGTGTAGGCGAGATCTCACCCGAATTCGATGACGATCCACGCGCCGCGTATTTCCGTCAGATGGAGTATGGCTTATATGTAAGAATGGCAGTGTTGGCAATGGTGTTGGGGAAGGCATAACATCTGCAGGTTTTTAAAATATCAGGTTGATGATTATTTCAATCATCAACCTGATAACGACCCATCCGTTTGGTAGAATAAAACCCATGTCTTCCGTTACCATTCCCGCAGAATTCACATTACAGCGTAAAAATTTATATAATCGTACAGCCGCAGTGAGCTGGATCATTTCACATACCCGTCCTTATGGGTGGATCATCGTGATGATGACCATCGGAGCGATCGGCAACGCCGCCCTGGCGGCGTATGTGCCCGTGCTGACCGGCAATGCGTTCAATGCGATGATCCAGCCAAAGCCTGACACATCCGTGCTTTTGCCGTTGGCATTGATCATCGGTATTTCGCAGATCATCCGCGGAGTGCTGCAACTGGGACGCAATTTCGGCGCAGAACTGCTGGCACAGCGCATGGAACGTGACATCCGCGACGAGTTGTATCTTTCCCTGCTAGGAAAAAGCATGACCTTCCACAGCCTGCAGCCGGTCGGTGACACCATGGCGCGCGCGACCAACGACGTGCGCGAAGTGAACTACATGTTCAGTCCGGGTGTGAACCTTGTAGTGGGTTCGTTCATGTTTCTGATGATGCCGTTCTTCGCCGCACCGCGTTATCATCCATCCCTGCTCATCACGCCCGCCATTTTTACGATCATTTATTTTTTTGCACTGGCGCGTTACCTAAAAACACTGGCACCCATTACCGATGAAGTCCGCGCGACTTTCGGCACAATGAATTCGCATCTTTCCGAATCGCTGGATGGCGTGGAAATCATGAAAGGCGCGGCACAGGAAGGCGCTGAAGTGGAGCGTTTTGTCTGGAATGCGCGCCGCGTACGTGATGCCTTCGTCAGCCAGGGCGACCTTGAGGGGCGCTACATTGCCATGCTGCTGCTTGGCGCGGCATATGCCGGCGGACTTGTACATGCACTTCTGCTGTTCCGTGCGGGAACCATCGACCTTGGCGCCGTCATCGCGTACTTCGGTCTTCTGCGGCTTTTGGAATTCCCCACTTTCACTTCCACCTGGGCATACTCTCAAATTTCTTCGGGACTTTCGAGCGCCCGCCGTATCCTGGAATTGATCAACCGTGAGACGCGGCTCGATCAAAACACAGCAGGTTTGACCCTGAACATGCGAGGCGAAATTGAATTTCGCGGCGTGTCATTCGCTTATCCCACGGGTGAATCCGTGGTGCAGGATGTTTCCTTCAAAGTTAAACAGGGGCAGACAGTTGCCATCGTTGGGCAGACCGGCGCGGGCAAGACTTCGCTAGTTAAGTTGATCAACCGCACCTACGACGTGACTTCAGGGCAGGTGCTGGTGGACGGGGTGGATGTGCGCGAGTGGAACCTGGCTTCGCTCCGTTCGCAAATTTCCATCATCGAGCAGGATATCTTTTTGTTCTCGCGTTCACTCAGCGACAACATTGCTTTCGGCAAACCAGGCGCGACAAAAGAAGAAATCATCTCCGCATCCATTTCAGCACAAGCGCATGATTTTATTCTTGGGTTTGACCAGGGATATGAAACCGTCGTAGGGGAACGCGGGGTAACACTTTCAGGCGGACAACGCCAGCGCATTGCGCTTGCCCGCGCCTTCCTGACCGATCCGAGGGTACTCGTGCTGGATGATTCGACCTCTGCAATTGACTCTGCCACCGAGGATAAAATCCAGCGTGCAATTTCCAACGCCGCCCGCGGACGAACAACATTTATCATCACGCACCGCCTGTCGCAGATCCGTTGGGCCGATCTGATCATTGTCTTTCGCAAAGGCAAAATTGCCGCGATCGGCACACATGATGAATTGATGAAGACATCCGAAGCATATTCGAGGATCTTCAAGGAGTAACGGTGCGCTGTTAGCAAGTCTCATGTTACTGTACATTTAATTAATGCGGAAATTGCTCTCATATCTCAAATCGACGACTCGGTGTGCCGAACCTGCCAGTTTTGCGCGGCTGATTTTCTTCGTTCATGCCGCGAAATTCACCCGCAGTTATTATTTTTTGACAGATTATTAATGCGATTAATTTATAGCCAATGGGCTAAAGGCTGAATTCATGGGTTTCTTTGCCGGACTTAACGACGAAAAATATGACCGTCAGTATACCGACCGTGATCTTACGCGGCGAATTGCTGACTTTTTTAGAACACAGGTAAAACAACTTGTGTTCGCTTCCGTGCTGGTGATCATTCTCGCGTTCATTGGGGCGGCGCTGCCAGTGGTTGTCAGCCGCATGGTGGACATGCTGAGAGACCAGCCAACGCTACCTGCCATCGCGTCGGTTGGTGCAATCTTGATGGGGGTCGGAGTCGGATTGTGGGGGCTGAACTGGCTAAGGCGGAGTCTGATCGTGCGCGCGGTGGGGGATGTAGTGCTGGATCTGCGCACGCGTGCATTCCGAGCCGCAGCAGAGCATGACCTGTCGTTCTATGATCAATTCTCATCGGGCAGGATCGTCTCGCGCATCACATCCGACACCAATGACTTTGGTCAACTGATCGTCATCATTACCGATGTTGTTTCGCAAATGGTGCAAGCCCTGATCTTGGGCGTTGTGCTGTTCCGCACCGACTGGCGGTTGTCCTTGCTCCTGGTGGCATTCATGCCGGTCATCTTTGCGGTGGCGGCGGGCTTTCGTGCACTGGCACGCCGTGTGACCAGGCGCGGCATGAAAGCCACTGCGGATGTGAACGCAGCCATCAAGGAAACCATCAGCGGCATTTCAATTGCGAAAAATTTCCGGCAGGAAGAAAGCATCTTCATTGCGTTTGACGAATCAAACCAGCAGTCGTACCAGGTCAACATTCGGCGCGGATTTGTGCTGTCGCTGGTCTTCCCCACACTTAACGCACTCTCTGGCATCTTTGTCGGCATTCTGATCTATGCGGGCGGCATGAGCGCCGAGCAGGGACTGGTGAGCATTGGCGCGTGGTATCTGTTCATCATGAGTCTTGATCAGTTCTTTTTTCCGATCCTGAATCTTACTTCGTTCTGGGCACAGATCCAGGGCGGACTATCTGCCGCCGAGCGCGTCTTTGCGTTGATCGACGCAGACCCGAATGTGATCCAAATTGAAAAACAGGATGTGCCGCGGCTGAGAGGTGAGATCCAATTTGAAAAATTCGATTTCAGCTATTCGGATAAAGAACCGATCCTGCGCCACTTCAATCTGGAGATACAACCGGGAGAGACTCTCGCCCTGGTGGGGCACACGGGGGCAGGAAAGTCATCCATCGCCAAGTTGATCGCACGTTTTTACGAATATCAAGGCGGACGGCTAATGATCGACGGGCGCGACATCCGCACGTTTGACCTGATTCAATATCGCCGTCAGTTGGGGATCGTTTCGCAAGTGCCTTTCCTGTTTTCAGGAACCGTGGCAGATAATATACGCTATGCCATGCCGGGTGTGCCTGAAGAGGAAATGCTTAAACTTGCCAGGAAGATCGGTGATGGTGAATGGCTTGAGACCCTGCCTGACGGCTTGCACACCAGTGTGGGCGAGCGCGGCAATCGCCTCTCGATGGGACAGCGTCAACTGGTGGCGTTGATGCGTGTGCTGGTGCAAAATCCCGCCATTTTTATTTTGGACGAAGCCACTGCCAGTATTGACCCATTCACCGAGTGGCAGATCCAACAGGCGTTGAATCTGATCCTGAAAAACACCACCAGTATCCTAATCGCGCACCGCCTATCCACTGTCAAGGCCGCAGATCGGATCGTCGTCATGCAAAAAGGAGCCATCATCGAACAAGGGGATCACGATGGTTTGTTAAGTCAGAAAGGTCACTACGCGGAGTTATACAATACATATTTCAGGCATCAAAGTCTGTCATATGTTGAAGAGGGGAGGTCGAGAATTAAAGGGGAGGTGTAAGATGCAATAGTGATTCTCAAAGCATCTGTGCCAGACAGCAAAAATAGTTATACAATATAAGTGGGAAGGGAATTCAAAAACATTTGTGATTAATGCCCTTTTTGGCCTGGGTGTTACCAAAGAAAGGAGTTACCCCATGATCCAGTTTATGTTGACAGATGAAGAGCGAGAATTGCTGATCGAGATTCTGGAAAATGACAAATCTGATCTTAGGATGGAGATCGCAAATACGGATCGGTTGGAATATCGGACCATGCTGAAAAACCGCGAGGTCTTGATGAAGAGCATTCTGCAGAAACTGGAACAGACTACAGTGGAAAAATCCGCCGCTTAGATCCTGTACGGCCTTATACGCTGATCTCATGACATAAACCTCTCCGTCCAGCCATTCCGGATATTTTATACTGGAAGCACCTGCATTATTACCCTGCCGGGTAATAATGTTTAACGTGTTTCAACATCGCCTTCAGTTGAGGGCTGTTTCGTATGTGCCTTCCCTGTTGTTAGGAATCTGACAGATAACATTCATTTCCCCATGACAGGCGTGTCTGAATGGGAATTTTTCTTTAAGAAATAATTCCTGGGGTAACCGGGCAGAAAGCCCAAAATCATCATCAACTCATTCCTTAATATATAATATATCGACATCCGTATCTCAACAACAATACCTAAACATCAGAGGTCAACAAATGACAGAGTTCGTTGAATGGTTCCGCTATCAACTCAAAGCCAGCGCAGATGGTTTCGAGTGGGCATATTCCCAAATCCCATCATCTTTCCATGTTCAGCTCCCCCCCGACCCCGAATACCTTGGCACATGGTCGCCAGCACGCCATGTGTGGCATGTGACTGAATATGAAAGATGCATGGCGCTCCCCTCCATGGTTGAATGGCTGCATGATCCAAGCTCAACCGAAGAAGACTGGCCCGATGATGACAAAGCATGGGCTAAAGTTCAGGAACGCGGGCTTGAAGGGTTGATCTCGGAATTTCGCCGTGTTCGTCAACAGCAGATTGACCTTCTCGAGCAATTGAAGAACACGGATTGGAACGCACCGCGCGAGACACAATGGGGACAAAAGCCATTATCGATGGTAGTAACCAAGACATTCCAGCATACCTATGAGCATGGGGATACCCTCCTGAGAATGGGACTGTGGTGGGAAGAATCCCTGGAAGATGAGGCTGGAAAATCAAAAGATGCCGGATCTTAAACCAGATGGGCAAAATGAGTGAGAGCGGAAATCTTTGGGTGTTTTCCAATCTCACCAGGAATCAGAAAAAGGAGAACTCATGGAAAACAATAAAGCTGGTTTTATCTCCATTGATGAGTACATTGCGACCTTCCCTGAAGATATACAAAAAATACTTAAAAAAATACGGGCAACCATAAAAGCCGCCGCTCCTGATGCAGAAGAAAAAATCAGTTATCAAATGCCCACCTTCGCGCTGAAAGGTAATTTGGTACATTTTGCTGCATTTAAGAATCATATCGGGTTTTACCCTGTGCCGACAGGAATTGAAAAATTCAAGAAGGAATTATCTGTCTATGAGGGGGCAAAAGGGTCGGTAAAATTCCCGCTGGATAAACCAATTCCTTATACCTTAATCAGCAAAATTGTGAAGTTCAGGGTCAAGGAAAATTTGGCAAAAGCGGCAGAAAAAGAGAAGCTAAAGAATAAAAAATGAAAGGACAAAGGGCGGAATAATCGGATGGCATCAGCATAGCATGGATCACCACCCTCCAACTTTTTTGGCAAGATATCCGCCCAGTTGACTGCCGGCAACTAATTACCGTGGAACGGTTGATAGGTGCCGGGCAGGTTTGCGAGCATCACAAAGCCCCTCCTTGCCCGCCGTGATCTGGTATTAATTCCGTCCAAAGAAGAAAAAATGAAGAAAACATCCAGCCTTATTATCACAATTATTTTCCTTGTCCTGTGCGGTATTCCAGGGATAATCTCCTGCTTGGGAGGCATGTTCATTGCCGTCTTTGGACTTTCGGCAGACAAGGCGCAATTAAAATTGGATACCAATCTTGATCAAGGCCCAGTGATCTTGACAGGCGTGGGGGGAATCTGCCTCGGCCTCATTTTGGCTGCAATTCCCATTCTGATCTGGTTATGGGCCACCCGTCATAAATCTGTGGAAGAGACAAAAGAGCCTCAATGACTTGGGGTGTTTGATCTATAGCCCTGTCGGCAAATCCGAATCCAATCCATTTTCACGGGCAATCTCTTCAAACACGATTTCAATATCATCCAGAAAGTGATCGAGTCCTTCCACCCGTTCCTTAAAACCTGAACCGAGCAGGCCCAGATCACTTACCGACTTTTGCCAAAAGTTGAAATGATCGCCCTCCAACACCTCAGCAGCGGATGTCCAGGTACTCAAAAGAGGCCAAAGCGCGGCAAACGGGACATCCCCCTCCAGCATGGCTTTGATGGCTTTCTCGTAATAATTTACACGCACAGGATGGATGCGAAAATCCACGCCTGGTTTTTCACTGGCAAGGTTGAACGCAGATTTCCAGTCGGAGAACCAAAGTAGTAACTTTTCAAGGTCCACACGGTTTGCACCGAGCAGGCCGAAGGCCGCCGCCGCCATGCCGGGTCTCCCTGCCGCTTCAGCACGCGCAGGGAATTCCAACAAAAGCCTGCGCTCCTGAATGGGCGGTCCGCTCAACTCAGCCACTGCGTTCACGGCATGGAAGAGGGACTTCATGTATTTTCTCACTTCCTTCGGACCGATGGACGCTTCGTCCATTTCGGTCAAGTCCATCCAAATGCCGCGTCCATGCGAGAGCATTTTACGGCAGCGCTGCAACATCAGCGGCGGTTGTTCAAAGTCAAAACCTGCACGCAGGCTGGCCTGTACAAAGTCAAAAAACTTCTCACGTTCATAAAGCAGAATCGGGTCATACATTTCATAACCCAGCCATGGATCACCGCGCAATTCACGCGGCGACTTGAATTCATCCCTCATGCGACGGCTGATGTCAAGGTGGAAATCAGGGGTGAGTTTTACATATTCACGAAACTGCTTTGGCTTGTTCTTGTGAACAAAGACAATATCAATGTCTGCTGTGCCGCCGAGCATGGGGTCAATGTTAAGCAGTGAGCCAGTGAGATACGCGGCAACAATATCAGTGTCGTTATAAGCCCGTTCCTGGACAGTCTCTTTGGCAATGCGGATGAGTGATTCACGTGTAACGCGCATGGTTATTCCTTCATTCTGAGTTAACCCAAAGGCAAACTTGGCTGATATGGAACCAGACCCAGGGTTTCGCGGATGCGGTTTTCTATCTGTTTGAGATGTCCGGTATTTTGGACAATATTCAGTTCATTCGAGTCGATTTTCAAAACAGGCGTATGGTCAAATGGTTTCGAAAAGAAATCCTCATATGCATGATTGAGGTCGTCGATGTAACCACGCTCCATTTTCCTTTCATAAGAACGGTCACGGAAAGCGATGCGATTCATAAGCGTGTCGGTGCCTGCCTGCAGATACACCAGCAGGTCGGGCTTGGGGATCTTTTCACCCAACGCTTGATGCACCTTATGATACATGTCCAATTCATCACCATGCAAATTGATGCCCGCAAAAAGTGCATCCTTGGCAAAGGTGTAATCGGCAATCAGGTTTTTTTGCTCCGCCAGAATTTTAGGGACATTGTTATTTTGTTGGTGATAGCGACTGAGTAGAAAGAATATTTGAGTCTGGAAAGCATACCGGGCGCGGTCGGCGTAAAAATCAGACAGGAATGGATTTTCCTCGAAAATCTCCAGCAGGACATCCGCTTCAAATGTGTTTTGTAAAAGTCGGGCAAGCGTGGTCTTGCCGACACCGATCACTCCTTCGATGGCTATGTACATGAAAAAAACGCTCCCTGAATAAGTTGAGTTAAGGATACCATAATTTAAAGGATGAGCAGGAAACGTTGGCCGCGTAATAAAATAGGGTAAAAGTTTTTGATATGACGGAATATAATGGATGGATGAAGAAAATTTGTATTGTTCCGCGTGTAGAGGGGACAGGCGGCATGGCTTCGTTCCGTTTAAAATTTGAGCAGGGGTTGCGTTCCCGCAAAATTAATGTAACCCACGACCTTGCGGAAGACTCAGATGCCATCCTTGTCATTGCAGGGACGCGCTTTCTGCCCCAACTCTGGCGGGCCCGGCAGCGGGGGATTCGGGTTGTCCAGAGGCTGGATGGAGTCAACTGGGTACAACGCGTAAAATGGTCAGGATTGAAGTACACCATCCGCGCCGAGTATGGGAACTTTATACTGGCGTTCATCCGCAATTTCCTGGCGGACAGGGTTGTCTACCAGAGTCAATTCATCCGCCAGTGGTGGGAAGACTGGCATGGTGCAACAAAGGCTCCTGCAACAGTCATCATCAACGGCGTGGATCTACAAACCTACTCACCTGCAGGCGAGCACGAACGCCCCCCGGATGTAAAGCGCATGTTGTTATTGGAAGGCAGTCTCGCGCGCGGATTAAACTCGGGGTTGTTCCATGCTGTGAGTGTGGCGGAGAAACTTTCTGACCGGTACCTGATGGAAGTTGTTGTGGCAGGCAGGGTGGACGAAGCCACTCAAGCTCAATTACAGAGCAAAGTTCCTGTCAAATTTTTGGGAACTGTGCCGCGGGCAGAGATCCCAAAACTGGCGCGCTCGTCGCATTTGATGTACTGCGCCGAGGTCAACCCACCCTGCCCGAACTCGGTGATCGAGGCTCTGGCTTGCGGACTTCCTGTCATTGGGTTTGACAGCGGTGCTCTCAAGGAACTGGTAACGGACGATGCGGGCTGCATTGTCCCGTATGGCGGCAATCCATGGAAATTGGAAATGCCTGATATTTCCACACTGGCACAGTCTGCAGGGGAAGTGCTAACGAAGCAGGATCAATTTAGGGCAGCGGCACGGAAGCGGGCTGAATCTGCTTTCGGACTCGATCAAATGGTCGAATCCTATCTCAAGGTCTTACTGGAGGGCTAAACCATGGATCAGGAAATCCACGAGTTTTTGTTAAAACATTTGGACGGGATTATGAACAACGACATCGCCTCGTATCACGAAACGACGGCGAAAGATCTGACCCTGTACGAGTGGTGGGTCACGCCGCATCGGCTGGATGGGCTTCCCTTCCACGAATTCATGATGACATCGAATGCGTCACGCGGTTCGGTCTTCGGTGCAGAGGAGAAAGGGAAGACTCGTTATGATCTTTCCAACTTGTTAATCCAACGCTACAGCGACACGGCGATCGCAAGCTACACACTGCTCATCAGCACAGCACTGCCGGAAGGCGTGAAGGTCGCCGCGCACAACGAAAGCCGCGTGATGGTGAAATTGGATGGCGCATGGAAGGTTGTACATGTGCACAAATCGCCTGCGTTTTCCGCACCGCATGTTGGGTGAAGCACCGTCAGCAACACAGTGTTGACCGCCTTTCATAATCTATCGCCAAAGGGTATGAATGAATTTCCGACAAAGTCCTTCCTGTTCCTACAATTTTCTCTGGCTTGGCATTGCATTGTTCCCCTTACTGATCATTGCCGTCCTTTTACCTGTGCAGCCACATGACTACTGGTGGTATCTGCGTTTGGGAAAAGATATTTTAGAAAATGGCGCCGTACCCATGGTGGACACATACAGTTCCATTCAGGCAGGTCAGCCTATTGTGTATCAATCATGGTTATCAGCGGTAATTCTTTGGCTGGCATACAAAACAGGTGGAATCCCGCTGACCATTTTTCTAGTTGCCACGATCATTGGAGTGACCTATGCGCTGCTCTGGCAAATGATATTTGAGGGAGGCGTTGGCGCGCGGCTGGCGACATTGCTTACTTTGCTGGCGGGACTTTCTGGCAGCAATAATTGGGGAGTGCGCCCGCAACTCTTTGCGTATCCGCTATTTCTGGCTGTGTTATGGATTTTGTTAAAATGGCAAAACCACGAACAGAAATTCCTCTGGTTTCTCGTTCCCATCAGCTGGGCATGGGCAAACCTACATGGCTCCTTCATTTTATTTTTTGTTCTTGTTGGAATTACTTTTTTCTTTGGGGCTGGTGACCGAAAAAAAATATTCCGGGTGATTCTGATTTCATTGGTTGTTACTTTCATCAACCCGCGCGGACTCGTGCTTTGGCAGTCTGTGATCAGCACATTCACCACACCTGGCATTCGTAATCTAAGCCCTGAATGGCTGCCACCGCTAAACCAGGGCTGGCAAATGAACATCTTTTTTGCATGGTTGATAGCCCTTGTGCCACTTGCCGCTTTTGCGCGCCGCCGCCTGTCTGCCTTCGAGTGGATCTTATTTCTTACATTTTCATGGTTTGCACTGACGGGAATCCGCTACATAATCTGGGAGCTCTTCGTCATATCTGTACTGACAGCACTGCTTATGCCGGAATTCATTGCCCAATTCCTAGACCAGGTACAAGGCGCGATATTCCCAAAGATGAATTTTGTCCTGGGCAGTCTTTTTCTTTTGATGCCGTTGATGTTTTTACCTGGCCTGCGAGAGAGGTGGTGGAAAGAAGCTCCACCCGCGCTTGATCGGCAAACCCCCATTGCCGCCGTTGACTGGTTGAATCAACACCCCGAACTTCCCAACCCCATGTGGAATGATGTTGTCTTTGGCAGTTATCTCATCCATGCCGCATCTTCGCGTCCCGTTTGGATCGACACACGCATTCAGGTCATCTACACGGCACAGCAGGCAGAGGATTATCTTTTTGTGCAATCTGCTCAGGAAGGTTGGGAAGTCAAACTGAAAGAGGATGGGGTGAATTTATTGGTGCTTGCAAGTACGCAACCGGCCCTGGTAAAAGCTGTGCAGAGTTCAAACCAATGGTGCAGAGAATATCAAGATGATGTTGCTTTTATCTTTTCAAGATGTGGGTACCTGCCATGAATAAGACTTTCCCCCACCGCCTTGCGCTGCAGCAGCGTGTTCTGCCTTCATATCGCATTGCATTCTTTGACCTGCTCGCCCAATCCTGCGAAAGCATGAGCCTCTTTGCCGGAATGCCGCGGCCTGAGGAAATGATCGCCAGCGGCACACCTCAAATTGCAAAATACCACGAAGTAAAAAATTTTCATTTATTCAGCGGTACATTTTATTTTTGTCATCAACGTGGATTTATTGATTGGCTTAAAGAATGGGATCCCAATGCATTGATCGTGGAAGCAAACCCGCGCTACCTGTCCACGCCCGCCGCTGTCAGCTGGATGCACGCACGCGGACGAAGGGTCATCGGCTGGGGGCTGGGTGCTCCGAAACGGAGCGGGGTTTGGAGTCACTTCATCCACCAATTCGATGCGATTCTCTCTTACAGCCAGCGCGGCGCGGAGGAATATACATCTCTCGGTTTTCCGCGTGACAAGATATTCGTGGCGCACAACTCAGTATCGCCGAAACCCATGTTGAACATTGAACGTTTAACATTCAACGTACAACCGATACTCCTGTTCGTCGGAAGGCTCCAATCCCGCAAGCGTGTTGATTCTCTGCTGCGCGCTTGTGCTGAAATGGGATCAAATCCGAGGTTAATGATCGTGGGCGATGGACCAGAACGCACCGCGCTGGAGGCGCTGGCTAAAGAGGTTTATCCTTCCGCAGACTTTATTGGCGCCAAGCATGGCGCAGACCTAAAACCTTATTTTGAACAGGCAGACCTTTTCGTTTTACCAGGCACAGGCGGGCTTGCCGTGCAGGAGGCGATGAGCCATGGCCTGCCCGTTATCGTGGCCAAAGGGGACGGCACACAGGATGACCTTGTCCGCGCAGAAAATGGCTGGCAAATTCAACCTGAAGATCACGGTGCCCTGGTGTCTGCAATAAAAAACGCCCTGTCAGACAGGGCACGGTTGCGAGAAATGGGAAAAGAATCATTTCGGATCGTTGCGGAGGAAATCAACATCCAGAAAATGGTGGAAGTGTTTGTAGATGCCCTGAACAACGCGGGTTAAGGTCTCTTAAAAATTGCCATATCCCCTTCACGATAAAGTAACCGATAGGTTTCAGAAACCATAAGCGATGACACGAGTGAATTTCCGTTATCTGATAAACCATTTTGAGAGACAAGCACGTAATCAAAATCCTGTTCGGTCCTTACGCGCCACTCGTCAACACAGGTATAAGTTTTATTCATGCAGATTTGAAGGGTATGATACTCATTCATCTTTTTTTGAAAGAGTTTGTCAGGCAACCACTCATAACCTTGAATGGTTGCGACGCTGACACTTTTTCCGAGAACGGGGAACCACTCTGAAACCGAATCCGCAAATGCCTCCGTCTCACCTGTCAGAATCACAAAACGACTGTGTGGAGGAACATTATTTGCCACCCACTCCATTGAGACACGGTCAGATGCGGTCAAGCTCACTTTGGGATACACCTGATCTGAAAGCACTAGTCCAAAAAAAGAATAAAATATCAAAACAGTCAGTGCTATTTTTATCATCCCAGTCTGCATGAAGTAATCGCTCCAATTTAATTCGATATCCAGTTCTTCCTGTGTTTTATTCCTGGCAATTAAACCAGGAATGACGATATCCACAAATCCAATGGAAGCCAGCATTGCCCAGGGGATGATCGAAATTGAAGCTGCGCTGCGCGGATCGATGATCGCTGGCAGGAAGAGCCAAACAGGCATCAGAAATTCGCGCCTCATCAGTGTGACTACAAATCCCAGCAATGCCAGTGCCGAGATCAGGGTTATAAATTTTTCATCGGAAAAAGAGCCGGTAAGAATCGCCACCCACGCCAGGGGAGTTTGGAATCCAGTTTGCGCCGCACTCAGGTATGGTTGGAATCCATGTCGAGAAATAACGGTCAGAAAAAAAGGTAAAGTCAAGATGATGACTCCGAGCACGGTCAGTAAGGCGTTTTTGATGCCTTCTTTAGACCTGCCATAAAACAGCCACAACACAAGGCACAGAAAAACCGTGTGCAATGCTGCTTCCGGATGGCTTAGCACAACGCCGCAGCCAAACACAATGGTCATCGCCAAATATTTTCTCGATGGTGTAACAAATAATTTATAAGCGCTGAATAGGATAAGCATCAGGAACAAATGTCCCAGGACACGAGTGATGCCTCCACCCATGATGTACCAGGAGATGGAACGCGGCAGGAGAGCAAAAAAAACAGTCGCCAGCGTCCCTTTCAATTGAGATTTCAATATGGTTGATGCCATTGGAAAGAAGGCAATAGAAAAGATCAGGCTGCCAGCAGCGGGAATCCAGCGGAAGGCTTCAATCAGCGGCATATGGAAAATGTCAGAGACTAAAGCCGTGACATAAAACCCCAGCGGCGGGTAGGCAAACGGAATCAAAATACCGTTGTACTCCACGAAGGTCGGCAGGTGGTAGTGACTGGACTGAATTGATCGCGTCATCTCGTAAAACAAGCCACCATCAGTGACGGGAAATCCAACCATCAGAGTCGGCAGGAAACGCGCATATGCCCCTAACAAAAGTCCAAAGACCAGAATAAATAAATTCAATCGTTCGGTTTCAGTTTTCAAATCGATTTTTTATATGTTGGAGTCCGGAAATTCCACTTTTTCTGCAGGGAAAAGGGTTTCACTATTATTCAGCCAGAACCACCAGTTCTGCGTTCACAAATCCTTTTTTGTCTTGCATCGTCTGCACATTCAACCACTTACCTGACTTTCCAATTTTGGGTCTGGCCTTACTTGGATCTTCGATGACAAAGAGTTTTGCCCCAACTTTTTCAGTGGAGACAATATGTGATCTTACAGATTCGGTTTCGTATATTTTCACACCAAATTTTCCAATTCTGGATTGGACAACCACAATAAGATGACCTGGCACTTGTTCGGATTTTGGAATGGACATATCTTTTGGCCGCCTTTGACCTGACCTTGTTTCACACACCGGGGATGATGTTTGAATTTTTTCAAAATAGCACGCAGCAGAATCGCTCTCATAACCCTTGTCATCGCGCA